>AUXO017643572.1_pt1 | contig 23787 bp, 22 predicted proteins | sample 768731 | NCBI WGS metagenome assembly AUXO01 (sample SAMN02715735, study PRJNA202380) | gut metagenome | biome: sheep rumen | host: Ovis aries | place: New Zealand: Palmerston North | reverse complement strand
CTTTCGTTCACCTGTACGAAAATTCGCACATCGTGTCAAGATGGTTATCTTTTAGGCATACTGTCTTTTCCAGTGTCGGAACTAATCTATCAATAAAAATAAATTTATTATATTTATCAAAATACACTGATTTTAAGTGTTTTCCAATGAAAGTTAAATTTTGTTTTAATGTCTTAATAAAATTAGCACAGTTGCCATAAATACTGCCTATAATTGGCTTACCTACTACCACATATAATTGTATCATTCCTGGTATTGTCATATTAGCGTATGGTTTATCTTCTAATGTCACAAGTATTGCATTATAAAACTTATAAATAAACATTCCTTACAATGTAATTTTTAAGCAGTTTTTGTCTTTAACGTACTATAGTAATCCAAACTTTTAAGCTGTTTAAATAGTTCAGTTTCTGGTAGTCCGTAAATAGGTGATGAGAATACGCCTTTACTTTATCTTACTAGCGGATTCCTTTTCGAATGAGTCGATTATTACTATCTTAATTTTCCGCTTTAATGATTCATCCATTTTGTTATATGCTTTATAAAGTTTATTAATCTTTTCTGAATCGCCATTATCATAGTTGAAAAACAAATAAAAGCCGTATTTTGATTCATTAGCTTTCATATAGGCAGGTAATTGCTTTTGTAATCCATGTAGATATGCTGTGTTTGTCGATTTTTTCGCTTCTATAGATACCTTATCTATCCCGTTTGTTAAATAGAAATCAATAGGGCCTTGACCATGATTAACTTCTGGGCACAAGTCAACCCCATTAGACTTGCAAATCGAATATGAAGATGCGAAAAATAAGAATTGAAGGCCTTTTTCCTTAAAGTGAGTAATCTGGTTTCTTCCCCCACAATCTTCAATTAAATGCTTAAAATTATTCAAACATTCAGTAGCAATATCACAAATATTGCGCTTATTAATGCTACTATTTAATAAGAAAACTTCCGGATGATTATTAACGGCATCATTTAATATAATCCTAAATTTCCAAACACAGAGAGGATCAGACTCATAATCATAAAGATTGCCTTTAGTTGATGAGTAATTATCTATAAGCTGTTTAAGCAAATCGTCGTTACTCATGAGATAATTAAAAATTGCTGTTTTGCGAGTTATTCCACTAATTTTCAAATAAGTTTGAAGCGTTCGTCTTGCTTCCTCATTTAATTGACATGCAAGCTCAATATCTTTAAACGAATAGAAGACCGGTAAATCGGATAATATACTTTTAGGCAATAGAATGATTGGCGTTCCTTTTCTGTAAGGATTTTCCAATAATTTATAGCCCATATATTTTATTTGACTAAATGATTCGAGTTTTAATTCTGTTATTATAGATCGATTATATTTAAATATAATATCTCTAATTAAATAAGTTATTAAATCACTTGCTAAGTCACACCCAAAATCATCAGTAAAGACACATACTAAATCAAGTATTTCTGGTTCTACATATCCTTTGGACATTATTTTTCTTATTCTGGAAATGATAGATGATCTTATTTTTCGACCAACAGCATGGCCCATTGTGCTTTCTATAGAATAACCTAAGCACGTTCCTTGGAGTTCCTTAAACTTCAAACCATTATTTGCCGCTTCCCAATAAATATCCTCTTTGGTTTCTTCTTCAATTTTTGAAATTGCCAAAAGAATTATTTCGAACTGTTTGGTTAATAGTGATTTTGCTCCAACAAAAAACGGTGATACATCATCAGTAAGTAATTTTGGATCAATATATAATGGAGAATCTACAGCAGGGGTGATGTCAAAGAATCCAAGACGTTCCACTTCTCCTGGTTCAATTTTAAAAATCTCAGAAAATGATTCTAATTTTTCAAAATTTCTTGTAGCCATAACATAATTATAAACTATCTAATACAAATACTTTAATTATTTGTGCTTTTGATGGATTTATAGGCTCCTAAGGAATAGATGCCACTATGTATAATAAAGACAAGGTTATCTTAGAAAAGAAACTTCCATACGAATATAACATCTATTCATTACCAATAATGAAATGTAACAAACTTTAATCTTTTACTCATCATCGATTGGTGACCAAATTGTTTTTAAATAGTCACACATATCTGGATAACTATCAAAAAATATAGGAATAATGCCTATCTTATAAAGTGATACAACCGTATAATAATTCAACCAATCAACTGGATTCTTCACCATGAGAGCATAGCTAAACTCGTTCAGATACATCTTGTGATGGTTATAAAATACTTTTTGTTCTTCATAATCAGCAACACTGTTACCAATAATTAGATTCCTTTTTCTAAGTTGAGTATAAAGCTTAGAGTATGAATATGAGGTTGGTGTGGAATAATTATTTAAGTATTCATCATGGGCCAAAACAATGCTTTTCCTGTGATTGTCGGTTTCGCCCTTAAAAGGTAACACGCCATGAACATGCTCGACAATAATTGATTCGGATCCTTTTCCACAATTTTTATACGAAGAAAAGGAGACTGTCCCAAAGCTGTTCAATAGTGTCTGTTCTACTATATCATCGTAATTAAAAGTTAATACCGTTTGATTTACATTAAAGGCAGTTTGTGCTGCAACAATTCTACATATTTGAAAAAGATTCCTATCAACAATTCCTGGTTCGGATTTAAAATCAGTTTCGTGTTCGTCAAAAGAACTATATAAAAAGTTCCTAACAATATCAAAATAATGGGTAGGCCTTATATCTTTCAAAATCTGCGGAGTATAGTAATTTGTATTACATCTATCCTTAGAAAATTTACTTAAATCAGAAACATGCACGCCGCTTTGCAAAGATGTTTCACTCTCAATTTTAGCAACAAGAGTCTCCCATTTATCAACACCATAATCGTAATCTATGCCACTCCCCAAAATAAAAGAATAAACAAGAACATTTTTTATATCTTTGTGTGTTTTTAGTGATAAATCTGTTTTCTTGTAGAAAAGTGTATTATCAGAATCCTCAAAAGAAACCAACATCAAGAAAAACAAATCTGAATCTGTTAATTTTCCATCAAGAAAATACGAATCGATTGTCTCTTCGGATTCATTTTGTCTAAAAACTCTTTTTTCGTAATCATTTTTATCAACATAGAACACAAATTCATATTCAGGATTAATGACACTTTTTTCTTCGATGTAAGCATATGCAATTGCATCGCGATAGCGGTCTTCTTTACTGCTGTTCTTATTCACTTCTCTCCATCTTTTTGAACTTAAAACAACGTGGCTATCTATATGTTCTTGAGAATTAAAGAACAATAAGCCAAGAGCATTTCTAATAAATGTCTTGTATTCTGAAAAAGATAGTTGATTAAGTAATCTCTTGCATTCGTTATTCATTGGTATTTACCTTTCGTATTTTGTGTAAAATATTAGTTAAATAATTAATAAATATCTTTTTTGAATATTTTCTAAAATAAACTTCTTTAGCACTCTCGCCAAGCCTTTTAAGCTCATTAATGTTTTGATTTACTAGCAAATCACGCAACGCAATGCTATCGCCTGAATTACAAGCATATCCAACTTCATTATTTTTAATAAAATTAGCACAACTACCATTAATAGCGCCTATAATAGGTTTGCCTACTGCCATATATGATTGTACCTTTCCAGGTATTGTCATATTAGCGTATGGTTTATCTTCTAATGTTACAAGCATCGCGTCTGCAATCTTATATAACTTAGGCATTTCTTCTAATGGTCTTTGACCATAGAAAATAACATTGTCTACTTTTAACTCGCCAGCGAGTTTCTTAACATTATCTAATTCACTACCACTACCAACTATATGGAATTTAAATCTAGGATCATCTTTTAATAACGCTGCCGTTTTAATAATAGTGTCTACTGATTGGGCTTTTCCAATATTACCCGCAAACATTAAATCTATTACCCCGTTATCTTCATTACCATAATCACTTTCTTCAAATACTGTGTCAGCGTATTGAGGAAGATATTCTATATCTAAATTATTACATTTTGGCAATGCTTTAATATAATCAATATGTTCTTTAGTAGAGACAAGTATTTTATCAAAGCTAGAATATATCTTAGATGATACTTTCTTGTAGTATTTATATATTATTGATTTATGTGTTATTCCACCTGCTAATAAGGATTCTGGCCATAAATCCATTTCATACATTATTAATGGTTTATTATATTTCTTTGCATATTTAATAGCGGGTTTAGCACTCATAATAGGTGATAAACCATTTACTAATACTACATCAAAATCTTTATCTAATTTCTTTACTAGTTTATTAGCGTAGTGAGGAAAAGACCAATAATTTAAAAATCTAAATAGAATATTATTTCTTCTACCTATCTCTTTAGCGCGTATTATTTTTACTCCATTATGTTCTTGAATTCTATTTTTACCTTTTTTATATTCATCAAAAATATATCCTTTAGGATAATTAGGAAGACCACACAAAACAGTAACTTGATGTTCCAAAGAAACAAGAGCTTCTGCGATATCGGTTACTCTAAAATTCTCTGGCCAGTAGTGCTGAGAAACAATCAATATTTTCATTTTTCCTCTTCCAAATATTTATAAATAGTAGATGCCATATTTTCTAAAGTGTATCCTTTTACTTTTTTTATGTTGGAGCGTGCCATACTATGCCTTATTTTATCGTTAGTCAATATATAATCGATTCTTTCTCTTGCAGAATTAAAATCATACGGATCAACCAAAAAACCGTTTATACCCTCTTCTATCAAACAAACACCAGCAACACAAGCGGTTGTTGTAATAACAGGTAAACCATAACTCATTGATTCATTAATAACAAGACCCCAGGTATCTCCTTTGGTCATCATGATATAAAGGTCAGATGCTTTAAAATAATCCATCAATTTTTCTCTAGAAATAAACTCTTCAATAATAGTAACGTTGCTGATTTTTAATTTATCAATAATATCTCTATATTTCTTTTCTAAAGTTCCTCCAATAAGTAGGAGTTGATATTTGTCATCTAAGCCCTTAAAAGCTTTTAATAGATTGTCTATACCTTTGCAATCAATAAATCTTCCAGCATATAAAACTGTTTTTTTGTCACTTAATCCAAGTTTTTTTCTCAGTTCAACCTTGTGTTCATCCGATAATGGTTTTTTCATTATTTCGTTTGAATATTGAGACGCAAACTTATATGGACGCAGTTTATCTTTGGTTGCACCATACTTTAAAAAATAATCATTGTCTCCACCCATGCCTGTCAAATACATCGTTGCTTTCTCCATAATGTATTTCTTGAATTTCTCTCTAAAACCTTTTCCGGAGCCTTGGAATCCACCCTCACTTTGAATAATAAAAGGAATTTTATGACGCCTGCAATAAAGTTCAGCAACTATGCCTGTCGGAGTAGTTGGATTGGCTATGATAATTTTATCAAAGTTGCCTTTTTTAATTATTTTTTTTATTTTAAAACTTAAAGCTGTCTCAACACTAAATGGTATACCATTTAAAAATATTAATTTAAAATGCCAATTAGTACCATCTTTCATTAGCCAGCTTGAATCTCTATCCTTTGCTAGTTTCATTTCATAAACTAAAGTTAAATCACATAATTTACCTAGTTCATCAGCGAAACCATTGATATATGGTGTTGGACAATTTGTTGTTAATAAAACCTTCATAGTTTAATATAATATAATATAATATAAAGAATGTAAAAAGATTATTGAGAGAGTAAAATGTACTATATACCAAAAATATTTAAAAAATTAAAACCTTCAATAAGGAAGAGAAGCCACTTCGCCAAGGACACAGCATGCGAAGGCGGATCAATTATCTTAGACTCTTCGTTTGATACACATTCTTATTGTGGGTATGATTGTAAAATATTTTTTACTAGCATAGGAAAATATTCATCTATTGGCGATAATGTCGAAATTGGATTACAAGACCATAGAATCGATATTTTAAGTTCTTCACCATGCTTCGTTAAACAAAAAGATTCTATCAAATTTAAAGTCCATAATGCCGAACTTCGTCCAACCAAACAAACAATAATTGGAAACGATGTTTGGATTGGCGATAGAGTTATGATAAAGGCCGGTGTAGTTTTAGGCGATGGATGCGTTATCGGAATGGGAAGCGTGGTAACAAAAGACGTACCTCCTTATGCCATTGTAGCTGGTAATCCGGCTAAATTAATTAGATATAGATTTGATGAAGAAATAATAAAAGAATTAATCAAATATAAGTGGTGGAATCTTGATGAATCCATTCTTCTAAAAGAAAAAGGCTTTAACGGCAATCCTAAAGCCTTCATCGAATGGTTTAAAAAATCAAATAAATAGTTTCCTATTTTCTTATTCTTTTTTCTAATCCAAGTTTCTCATATAAGCGAATTCCAAGATTATATATTTTTTTATTACTCTTAAACTTAATATTACATTTTGGTAATTTATATAGTTCCATGAGTTCGTCTTCAGTTATTTTTAAGCGTTTTGCAACCTCAGAGAACATCTCCTTAGCTTCCTCGTCACTCACTGGTTTTTCTTTAAGAATTTGAATAGCTTCTTCGCGTGTCAATTGGCCAGTTAAAACAAGACTAGATAATTGACTCTTTCTAATATCATATCCAAATTTAGTTGGTAACCACCAACCTTCTAAAAATTTTGTAAGCAAATCTTCGAAATGTTTTTGTCCATAAGGTTGATATCCATACTCTGAAACAAGTGTATCTATCATTTGTTTTCTAGTGATAGGTACAAGATTAAGTGGCTTAATTGTTTTAACGCCATAAATATAAGGAATTATAAATTTATGCTTAAAACCTGTTGTAAACGTATATTTTTTAATAGGAATTCTACAAAAATGTTTAATAACATCCTTTAAATACTTTTTGTCACCTGTTGGGCCGGCACCTTCTTCCCAAGAAGCAGGATCGGCTATGATTTCAGTAGAGATGTTATAACCATTTAAGATATATTTAACACCTAACTTGCGTGAAAATTTATCTATCAACGCAATAAAGGCATGATCTTGAGGAACATCTAATGCAGCAAGCCCGGTTCTGAACCACGCTAGTTGCATTTCTCTCATTTCGTTATAATCTAATTTTTCTATATGAAGTTCGACGCCAAGTTTATCAGTCAACTTTCTAACATTGCTTTCTGCTACTGGCAAATTCCAACCGGCATCAATATGAAAAACAAACGGCCTTAACCCCCACTCTTTGACAGCTAAATGAAGCATATATGAGCTATCTAAACCACCACTAAGTCCTAAGATACAATCATATTTTTTGTTTTTACCTTTACGTTTAATCTTCGAAATTAAATCTTCTAGTTCTTTTTCGTGGCCTTTACCATAATTCCATTCTGGTAAAATTCTTGTTTTGAATTCGTTGCACCTATTGCACACGCCTTCGTTATCAAAAATTAAGTCCTCGTGTTCGTTGTCCATCAGGCAACAAGAACATGTTGTGTATCCTTTTTTTTCACTTAAATTTTCCATAAAACCTCCAATTATTTAATAATGTTTTTTATCTCCAAATCCAATTTTCTGCCAGTTGGATTAGAATAATCTTCGTTCTCTCTATCAATTAAATTACCATTGTAATCGAAATCTGGATGAATCATTAGTTCAAAAATATATTCGCCGCTATTTTTAACATATTCTAAATCATCTAACCCGCCCATATATTTAGAGTACGAGTATTTTCTGATTTTTTTGTTCAACAAATATTTATAAATCTTTTTCATAAGAGAAATATCTCCAGCGTTTCTTAATAAACGAATGTGCTTAATATCATTATTTATTGCTAATTCAATAACAATAGGGAGGATTCTAAAAGAATTATGAATATGATGATGTGAATCAAGGTGATTAATTTTAATTCCTTTGGCTTTCAATGCATCTACTTGTGCTTGCATTTCATTGTATATGTCCTCTTTCTCTTTTTTTGATAGTCTTGAATATGGTTTTGGAAATAAAATAAAATTCCCGTTATTATCGCAAATTCTATTATTGTGCTTGATATTCTCTGTAAGTGGTTTCCCTTCAGTTAAATTTATATGGAGACCAATTTTATCCTCATATGGAGTGTTTTTAATTAACCTAATAGCATAATCAAAAAACTCTCCATTGGCACAAGCTGTCGTAGTCGTTATATAACCTTTTTTGAAACACTCAAAAATAGCATCACTACAACTTTTAGTAAATCCAAAATCATCAGCATTAACCCAAAGTTTCATATTCTTCCCCATCAAATTTTGATTTCATAAAATTTATCTTCGTTGACTATTTTTGCTTTTGCTTCAAAAATTACATCAGATTCTAATAAACCACTATATCTTTTTCTTTTTAATAGAAAATTGAATAAAAGCAGAGCAATAATCGATAATCCCAATCCAATATAGAAATGATAAAATGGCGTTATGTTACTTATAAAAACAAAAGGTATGATTGGTAAAAAGCATAATGATATGGCAACAATTTTAATTATTTTCGTAAGTCTTTTTTTGTTGCTTAAGTTTAATAAAGAAAGTATGCATGCGATAAAACTACTTATAACTGGGATAATTGTTGAAATTGTATTATTTGCCAATTGGTAATATTCTTTTTTTGGAAGTTTATAAATTGTAAATTTTGTTCTCTTATAAATTGCTGTTCCTTTTAAATCGTAAACCACCGTACCTGTGCCGTTTGTTATAGAAACAAAATGAAACATATCATTACAGGCTCCAGATGTATGTTCACCAACCCAAGTAGATTTATAGACTAAATCGGACATTTCGGCCGTTCTACTCATTTTATTTTCATAATTAATAAAAACCTTAATTTCAATATAATCATTTACACTTATCCATTTAGGGACGGAAATTGAAAGCGAAACAGGATTATTTTTAAGCACGTTGATTCTTTTTTCGAGGACAATATCATTATTTGAACAATTAGGTCTTAAGCGAACAACAATGCTATCAGATGCGTTTTTAAAACGAATTTTGCCATCTTTAATAACAGTAGTAGAATCTGAAGAACTAATCTGGAAATCCTTGCATTCTATCACTTTATCTTGCGAATAAAATACTGGATCCAAAGAATAATCTATGCCTTGATAAAGTATATCAGGCAAATCCAAATCGACCCTATCAATCACTGGCATGATTTCATTTTTAACAGTTACTTTAATTATATTATCGGATTCTTTGGTTGATTTTGAATTATTAACTATACCTTTTATGTAACAAATACCACTTTTTTTAACAACAAGATTAAAGCCAGAATCAATCTCTATAATGGAATTGCTTATATTTTCAAACGAGCCATCCTCACTACAAATAAATCTCAAAGAATTAGTGTTAGCAAATATTCCTGAGTCATATTCTATCTTAGTTCTTTGACCAATGAGCAATTCACATTCTTCTGTTTGATTCTGTATTTTTATATAAAAATCGTTAGCAGAATAATCGTAGGAATCCTCTGGAACAACACGGATGGTTGTTTGTGAATTTATTGTTCTGCCTCTACAATATGCAAAAAGACCAGCTGTTCCTGTATTTGAGGCTGTTATGTCACCACTATATAAATCGGCTTTAATAACAGATGTTTTCCAAGATTCCCAATATACGCTACTATCTGTCGCATTTTCAGGATATATTTTAGATGAAAAATTAATGGTTTGCCCAACATACATTGTTGTTGGTCCTGAAATTTCAAGATTTTCCACAGGAATATACTCGCCAGTCACATTTTCTTTGTCTAATCTATTATAAATAGAGAACGAAATTGACTCATATGTCGATGGCACAAAACATAATAATAATAAAACAAAAATAGATAAACTTGATGTGGCTATTACAAAATGGTTTGATTTTGTTTTATTTGAAATATTTGTTGTTAGAACATCAATTTTATTGTCCATATAATTAAAATCTAAGCATCCAAATAAAATCCAGAAAATAAAGGTCTTTGCGCCAGGTCCAAAATGCCCATGGCCTTCAAGAATAGAATTGAAAGCAAAAATTATTAAAAGAAGCAATAAAATATAGTAGGAATCGTTCGCACCGTGCGCTTTTTTAAACTTATGAATTGTGTATGATGGATAAAAACAGAACGGTATCAACATAATCGTTCCCAAGATTCCGTAAGAACATAAAATCTGAACAGGTAGACAATCCACATATGTATTTCCATTTCCTAAAAATGGCTTAAGTTTCATGAGCGCATAATACACTAAAGTAAATCTTCCTGATGACACAGCATCAATTCCTTGATTTTGTTTATTATTATATATAATATCATCAATGATAACTGTCCTTATTTGAGGAACGGCAAACACAACAATTATAGCAACAACAGATAAAAAAATAATAGTGATAAATAACCAGTCAGATGGCTTTGAGCGCATAAAAAGTATGAAATACACAACCGGCATTATTATTAATATGGTTCTGCACTTCATAAATGCAATAACAACAATAAAAAATAATGTCAAAGCGACTCTCATCAAGGTAAACCAAACATTTTTTTTGGGACCAATAAAAAATAGGAAAATAGATGCAATTAAGAAAATAGGTGCAGCTTCATTTTTCCCATCATATGCATATATTTGATTACTTAAATCTGAATGAATTAAAACGGTGAAAAAAAGAATAAAAGCAAAGGAAAATGAGCCGGTTACAAAACTAATCATAAATAACTGAATACTTTTATAGCTGAGATAAGATGAAATTGTTTGACCCAAGATCAATAAGATAAAGGAAAATAAAATCAGTTTTGTTAAATCACCGGTAAATCCATTAACTTCAAAAATAAGGGCAAATAGCAAATAAAAAATAAATGGGAATATGAATAATGCTGACTTTAAAAAGCCATTCACGAAAGCTCTATAATCAAAAATAATCACTAAAAGTAAAACTACTGGCCAAATTATTAAAGTGACATTGTTCAAACCTCGATCAGCAAAAAAAGGTGTTTGCAAGAAAACCGTTAAAAAGATAGAAGACGCTAATACAATTAAGATTATTTTGAAAAAAACCAATCTTTTCTCAGAAATCTGTCGATGAGCGACGAACAAGCCTTTAAACCAACACCAAAAAGCACTTAATTTTTCTTTTGTTTTTATAAAAAGATTTACATTCATAATGAATTAGTCTCTTTTCATTAGGTCTCTTGTATAGACTTTATCTTTAACATCATCCAATGATGTATCGTATCTATTTGCTATAATGACTTTACTCAACTTTTTAAACCCATCGAAGTCTTTAAAAACTTTGCAATTAAAGAATTCACCATCTTTAAGTGTTGGTTCGTAGATAATGATATTAACGCCTTTCGCATGTAATCTTTTCATAACACCTTGAATTGATGATTGTCTAAAATTATCGCTACCAGATTTCATGGTTAATCTATAAATACCAACAGTGACGTCATCTTTGCCATCGTTTTTATATCCTGCTAATTTTAAAACTCTATCAGCAATAAAATCTTTCCTAGTTTTATTGGACTCCACTATTGCACTTATAAGGTTTTCTGGAACATCCTCAAAGTTCGCTCTTAATTCTTTAGTGTCTTTAGGCAAGCAATAACCACCATAACCAAATGATGGGTTATTATAGAAATCACCAATACGTGGATCACCACATACGCCTTTAATAATATCTAATGTATCTAAGCCTTTGGTTTGTGCAAAGGTGTCAAGTTCATTAAAATACGCCACTCTTAAAGCAAGATATGTATTAGCAAAAAGTTTAACTGCTTCTGCTTCTGTGCAACCTAAAATGTGTGTTTCGATATCTATTTTAATTGCACCTTGTTGTAATAATTTAGCAAATTCTTCCGCTTTTGATAAATATGGTTCTTTTTTTTCTAAAACACCTACGACGATTCTGCTTGGATAAAGATTATCATATAATGCCTTTCCTTCTCTTAAAAATTCTGGTGAAAAAAGAATCTTATCATAATTATATTTTTCTATTACATACTTAGTGAAGCCAACACCTACTGTGGATTTAATAATTATCCAAGCATTAGAATTAACTCTTTTTACTTGTTCTATTACTGATTCTACGGATGAAGTATCAAATTTATTTGTTTCACTATCATAATTAGTAGGAGTAGCAATAATTACTAAATCAGATTGTTTATATGCATCATCTCCATTAGTTGTCGCAATTAAATCCAAAGACTTAGTTGCTAAATACTCTTCGATCTCCTTGTCAATTATTGGAGATTTTTTGCTATTAATTAAGTCAACTTTTGACTGGAGGATATCCACTGCAAAAACTTTATTGTGTTGAGACAATATAATTGCATTTGATAATCCAACGTATCCTGTTCCTGCAACCGAAATCTTCATAATACATACATTATATCATAAGATAAGTTTGATTTTTAATAAATATTAAATCTATAAATGGCTAGAACAAATAATTAATATCCTAATTTCTTCTTCAATTCTCTAGATATTAAGGCATAAGCCTCTTTGTTTAAATGCATTCCATCGCCATTATCAAAAGCTAAATTCAACGTTCCATTATTAAGTAATAATGAATATGTGTCAAAAAAATATACATTGTTTATTTTTGCAATATCGGAAATCATATTATTAGCCGCTATTATTTTAGCGTTTGAAATCTTGCATGGTTTCCTAGTTGGTGGAAGAGAAAAAAGGCAAATTGTCTTTGTAGTTTCCAAAATAGAGTTAATAAGTTGAGTGTAAAAGATTTTAAATTTTTTCTTCCAAAACAATCGGTTAAGGTTATTGACTCCGCCAAACACAATGATAGTTTTAGGATTTAGATTTTTAACCAAGCTTGCGCGTTGACAAATCCCTTCTAAAGAATCACCACCACATCCTAATACGAACACTATTTTCTTAGGGATTAGTTTTTCCCATTCACCCATAGACGTAAGAGAATCACCGAGAAAAACAATGTCGCTGCTATCACACTTTATGACACGTTTTAGATTAAAAATCAAATTTTTATTATGAGGATAACCCCCCCGATGATTTTATCTTCTAATCTACTTATTATTTTTGAAAGCATAATTATCTCCTACTTATATTTAATTAAAAATCTCATCTCAAACAGTTTATTTATTTTTAATAAATAAGTTTTGAATTAGTTCTGTTTGTTTTTTTGTGCGAGAGAAAACAATTTTATTCTTGGCAAGAGAAAGCGGCTTTATCATGAATTTAAAAATCTTTTTAATAATCTTTAAAATTGATGCTGATTTAATTCTAGCTAACATTTGTTTTGTCTTGCTGACTTGATATTTTATTAAATCTTCATTATCAAAATACATTCTCAAAACAGGGATTACGATGTTTCCTGATTGTTTTAAAATACAAGAGGCTCGGTGTTGCCCATCTCTAACAAGCATTTGATCGCCAAATAAAACTATATACTGATTATTATAAGGGTAGCTATGTTCAAGAATGCTATTAAACATATCATCTAATCTTTCAGAACTTGTCTGACCAATATGATGAGAACCACGATTATCGTTGTTTTCAGATGAATCACCATTCAACGCTTTGATAGCTCTTCCTTTTTTAATATTCACATATTTGGTAAAGCCTCGCTTTGTATCATAAGCAACAATTAAATCTCCAACATTTACATAATCAATTTTTATTGACACTAAATGTGATAAAAAAGGAGAAAGCATTCTGGAAATAAACACCGGGTCAAAATCATCGCATTTAAAATTATCAACATTCACTAGTTTTGTAATTGTAGAAGATAATTCTGTATTCAGTGTGTATAATTCATTTTTCGTTAAATCCAAACGAAAATTACCAAGATGAATATGGATGGATTCTCCGACATTGTCATCCATCCAAAAAGACATTTTATCAAATTCGCCACGAACAAGTTTTGTAACTGCAGGATTGCTCATATTTTGCCTCTAATATTCCGAATATTTGAAATAATCATCGATTAAATTATCAAATTCTTTATTTTTTAATTTAAAAATTACAACATCTGCGTATTTAAAAAATACACAATCTAATAGTTCTTTCATCTGACTCAATTCTAACAAATCAGAATATTTTTGAAAATAAAGCCTGTATTTGTTGGGGACATTTCTATAATAAAAAATACATCTTACAAGGAAATATAACATTTTAATTATGCTAGGAGCATCTATCACGTCATCATTTAATTCAATATTGTCCCATAACCATTTTTGTACTTTTTTATCTAAAGGCATCCACATTTTTGGAGTCAAACTATAACAAGGAACCTCAAAATAAATCTCATAAAAACAATTATTATATTTATAAAGTTCAAAAGGATGCATTTGATACAAAAATGTGAAACCAAATTTTTCTCCTTCTGGGTGATGTATTCTCCTAAATTTGTTTTTTCTTGCAAGCCTATGGAAAGTCTCACTATCAGCAGGAGACACAATTATGGTTATTAGATTAGGTTTTAACTCCAAAACACAATATCTTACTCGATTTTTATTTAAAATAGTAAAAAAAGATTTATCAGAAATATCCCAATCATCGATTTCAATCAATGGTAGCGAATAATTCTTTTTTGTCTTGATGTATTCAAATTCAGTTTTTCCCCTCATTATTAGTGAGGAAGCCAATATAAATTCATCAACAGATAAAAGATATCTAAACTCTTTATTTTGTATATGAATAACTCTTCCTTGATCTTTCGTGTATCCTTCATTTAATTCAACAATCAAATCATTTTTAGCAAGCGTTATCTTTGAAACATCTCTAATCTTCTCACCCATTGTTTTTATTCCTTTTAATATAATGCCACAATTTCCTTAATCTGCCAATTAACCAATGTAACAAACTTTCCTTAATTAATCTTTTGTCAACATTTTCTAAGTAGGCGCTGGTGGTTTTGGCTTTAGGATAGACATAAAAGTAGCCATTATTTCGCAAATAGTTATTGAGAGTGTTATATCTATCTTTAAAATCAAAACTAATTTTGCACTCATTACCCAAAGAAATTAGTTTTTCAATATAGTCCTTTTTAAATTCTTTTTTGTGGATACAAGCATGGTATAACAATGTATAAAAATAATCTGTTTTATTCATCACATAAAAATTATTGTGGCTAGTTTTTCGTAATAACACGTTATGCTGCCAGGTTTTATCAAAATAATTATCACCAATGTGCCTTATATCAATCGGTACTAAACGATTTTTTATTGAAACTACGTAATGTAACTTATCATCTCTCTTACCCTTTGGTTTGCAATCTAATATTGATGTAATATCCTTCACATCTTCGCATAGTAAATCAATGTCTGGGTGATCGATAATAAAATTCTCATTCTCAAATTCCTCATAATTTCTCATTACAAGATAATTTGTGTTTTTTAATTCCTCAAATAGATCGTTAATTGACTTATAATTTTTCATATTTTTTCTTTAAATACATCAGCAAGTTATCTTCTTCATTTTTGTATTTTCTTTTATACGTTAGTTTTTGAATAGGGGAAGCATTAATTATTTTTTGAATGTCTTTTTTGTTGTACGTTTTCCCTAAATAATCTCTTAATAAGTGGGTTGGACCGCTTTCTAAATATTCCATATTATCCAATTCTTGTTTAAATTCTAAATTGTTTTTAACGATTATGGATAACATCTTGTGAGTAAGAAAATAATCAATTAATTTATTTTCTTTTGACCAATACCTCAATAGCGATTGAAGCCATTCGTGAATTAGTAAATTGTTCTTCTCAGCATTTATCCACCAATTTGCAGTAGTTTTATTCTCTAAACAATATTTTGAAATCCTAAACATAAATAATCGGCTTAGTACATATGGATATTGTATTTTATTAAAAACAAAGACGGTTGAATCAATCCACGTGCCTCCATACAAATCTAATAATGCTAGCCTTAATAAATCCGAGAAATGTGTAATAGTAATTCTCCCTTCCTTGAATCTTTTTAATATGTGATCAGGCATCGTTAGATAATCACCATAGTTATCTTTGTCTAAAAAAATAATATTTCCTGGCACATTGGCTTGAATTGATTTCAAGCATAATTTAACTAAATCTGGCGCATCATTGTATCCTTGATACCAAAATACCCATATAGGATTTTTAATAACCCCCCCCCGTTTAATAATTTTATATTCGCATCCGTAAATATATCTCCTTAAGCGTTTATTAATTTTCTTTTCCACTAATATAGGATATAAATTATGATTAGTAAAAAAGTGAAGAAATTTCGATAACAGTTTAATACCAATTTTTGTCATGCTATTTTCTCCTGAAAGTTGTTTTTAATACATTTCTAATATAATTTAATGTTTTATTTTTTGTCAAAATAGATAATGCAAAGTATGTTGTAACACCAAAGAAGATTTGCATGATAATTTTTCTAGCATCTCCATCTATTAAAAAGCCAATTCCGTAAACGATAGCACCCATTATTGCTGATAGAAAAAATGAAGGTAGAATGTCTAAAAGTTGCTCTTTAATAGAATAATTAAGCAATTTTTTATTTGGAATTGCATTGATAAATTGATTTAGAATGCTAGAAACAAGCAAACCAATGGCCATAATCTTAACCCCAAACCACATCGTCGAAACAATTGCAATCAATCCAACAACACGTTTTATTATATCTATTATAAGAAAAATGTCGCTTCTTCCCAAAGCCTTAATAGCGTTAACGTTTGCTGTGTGAATAGGCCAAAACATATAATTAATACAAAAAACTTGAATAAAAAATACACATTCCAACCATTTTTCTGTAAGCACAATACGAACTAACGGTTCTGCAACAATAGCAAAGCCAATCATTGCAGGGGCAATAATGTATGAACTAAGACTAATCGATTTTCTTGCCATTTCTTTAACACGTTTTGGGTCATCTTGTTCTTTCGACATAGAAGGCAATAAAACACTATCAAGAGCAGTGTCAACATTAGAAATTAACATATTTGGATATGTTTCTCCTCGATTGTAATAAGCAAGATCAGCAGAACTATATTTTTTTCCTATAATTAGTGACCTAATCTCTGTCATTGCTTTATCAAACAATTTAGAAACCAATAGCTTCCATCCATAAGAAAATAATGATTTAAGTCGTTTGAATGAGAATTTTAATTCAGGTCTCCACTTTACAACAATCCAAAGCACTATAGTATCAATTAATGCGTTGACAAGGTATTGTGCAACCAAAGCCCATACGCCATATCCCATATATGCCATAAAAATACCAACAACTCCGGCAGTGATTGTTCCACCAAGTGTCGAAAAGAAAAACTTTTTAAACATCATATGTCTAGAAACATATGCTTGCTGAACATTTTTTACGCCAGAAATAAGTAACGTTAAGCTGACAACCCTAACTAATGCAGTTAAATCGCTATTATTATAAAAATTTGCAATGAACGGAGCGATAAAAAACATCACACCATAAAGAACGGCACAAACAACTAAATTAAAGTAAAAAACAGTTGAAAAATCTAAATTATCAGCATCTTTTTTTTGAACAAGCGCAGTGCCAAATCCAGCGTCAATGAATACTTGCAAAATATTAGTAAAAACCGTTATTAAAGCTACTATTCCATAAACTTCGGGCGCCAAAAGTCTAGCTAAAACAATGCTTACAATTAAAGAAACGGCTTGGGCACCAAATCTTTCTAAGAACCTCCACGCAAATCCTGTAAGTACTTTTTCTCTACTCATAATTATTCCTTACCAACTTAACCGACGTTGATTTTCTTAAATTTTTTAGCACCAAATCTAAGCAAAAAAAATGATTTGAAATAAAATGACCAATATAAGAACTTTCCAAATTTTCCAACGCAATCTTTTTTATGCTTCAAAACAATAGCTCTATTTTCCTTACTCATCAATAGTTTAGCATTCTCTTTAAATTGTTTTCTTGATAAATCACAACAAAGATTTCTTTCAAAAATATTCCTCATGATATCTATCTTTTCAAGCTCAATAAAAGAAATATAATCTTCATATATATCTAAATCATTAATTAATTGTTTATGGCTTTCGAAAAGTTTGTTGGCAATATCACATAATTCTGGTCTTGGTTTTCTACTAGAAGAGTTTTTAACTTGTCTCCAATTGTAAAGTGGTTTTTCAATAAATGAGAAACTCTTTGATTTAAAAATATATGGAATAACAATGAATCTATCTTCAAAAGTCCTAACAACATTTGTGATGGCGTACTTATTCATACATTCCACATACAAATCTTTTTTAAAAATCTTGTCCCATCTAGCTTGTGATAAATTGTTTTCAAGAGTAGGCAAAAACATCGTTCTGACAATATTAACCTCTTCTTCACGATATAACGGTTTTAAATTATAGCAAAATTTATTGCCTTCATTTGTTGCTTTTTGCCCGTCAATTATTACGCTTCTTGAGCACATTACCAAGTCGGAATTATTCTTAAATTGTTCTTTCATCATAATTTCATACATATCTGGTTCAATGGTGTCATCTGCATCAACAAAACCAAGGTATTCACCTTTTGCGTGTTGAACACCTAAAATCCATGCACTCATTTGCCCGCCATTATCTTTGGTTAATAATTTGAAGTTTGAATATTTAGAACAAAATTTTTCACAAATAAAGCGAGATGAGTCTGTTGAACCATCATTAACTAAAATAACTTCAATATCCTGAAACGTTTGATTGGCAATAGATTGCAAACATTCTTCAAGATATTTTTCTGCATTATATATTGGAACAATAACGCTAAGCATCCACATTATCCCTCCAATAAATTTCAATTTCGTGAACCTCTTGTTTTTCCTTTGGAGGAGGGGTCATATAGTTATCACCATACAAAACTTTTAACCAGCCATCATATCCTTTTGGAATTCTAAAAGTATATCCTTCGAATTTTTCTAAAACATAGTCATCAAAATATTCTTTTAAGCATATGCGATAAAATTCACCATTACTTAAAGTAACAACATATTTGCATGTCTCATATGGATATTTTCTATTTATTTTATTAATAAATTTTTTTTGTTTGAAATATCCTCTATTTTTATTCTTAACTAATTTATTTGCTATGATAGCAATTAATTTTTTAAAAGGATTTTTTCTCCTTCTCCATGCATTCACAGAATATTTATCAAACCACTGCAAAAGAGCATATCTTTCGCTTTTATTGCAAATCTTTTTTACTTTTTTTAAATCAGCAGGTAAGCCGTCTTTGCAAAACAAATCAATATAAACATAGCATTCAATTGGATTATCGTTTGGATATTCAATCATTTTTGTTCTAATGTCGCCTAATTTAAAAAAAGTAAAAATACTATTTTCCGGTCTTTCTAAAATAATATGATCATTTAGCATAAAGTTTCTTTCTTCCATTAAAGCGTAAAACTTATCCATGTCAGGACGTGGCATACATACATCAGCATCGTTATCCCAAGGAATAAAACCATGATGTCTAACAGCACCCAAAAGAGTGCCGGCATCAAGAAAATACCTAAGATTATTTTCTTCGCAAAAATCCGCAAACGCTTTCATAATTTCAAGCATAATATTCTGTTGTTCTTTTAAACTTATTTGTTTAGCCATCTATTCTTTCCAACTTTCAACCATTCTAATGAACATATCATCAAGATTATATTTTGAAGTCCAGCCAATTGATTTTAATTTCTTATTGTCCATATTTAATTTAGTTGGTTTTGGGTATTGTTTGCATAAAGATAAATCAAATTCAATATTGATTTTATTATTAGCTATCTTCGCCTTAACTAAATTAGCTAACTCTAATATAGTGCATCTACAATAATCACCAACAACATTATATGTTTCGCCTTTTTTACCATTCGACAGCACATAGAAAAATGCAGTTAACGTATCAGCAATATAACAATAATTACCATATGAGTCTCCTTTTGTGCCGAGTACTATATTTTCATTATTAATTGCGCATCTAGCAAGATACCCGAAAATCCTTGGATCAGACTTTATGGTCCCCGCACCAAATGTTTGAGATAATCTAACACATTTAACATCAACAGCCTGTTCAACAAAATATGAATAACATAAAAGTTCACATAGTCTTTTTGCTTCAGGGTATGAACTTCTAGTGTTAGTCAAATCTATATAACCTAATTGCTTTTCATCTCTTAAAATCTCATCATATATTTCTCCATATGACTCCATAGATGAGATGTATAAAACTTTAGAATTATGTTTTAGAGCAAAATCTAATATTTTTTTTGTCGACGAATAAATAAAACTAATCGTTTCAATAGGCTTTTCTTTTAAAAATCTAGAATTTGTCGGTGATGCTAGGTGTATAATATAATCAATATCAATGTTTCCAAAAATATCTAAACCATCAAAAGAACATTTGTTTACATTTGTGTCTTTAAAAACTTCTTTTGATTCATCCAAATTTAAACCTAAAACATAAATTTGATCATCAGATGTTATTTGTCTTAACACATCAACCAAAATCCTACCTATCATACCAGTAGCACCAGTGACTAAAAAAGATTTACTAGAAAACCCTAGTTTATTAGCCACTGAAACTATGTACTTTTTATCTTCATCAATTTTTTTCATTTTTTGTTCATCCATAATTTACAAAGCATCAAATCATATTGTGTCGTTATTTTAATATTTTCCGAAGGTCCTTCAACAATATTTAATCTAACATTTTGACTCATCATCAAAGATGCTGAATCAACAAAATTATTTCTCTTATCGCCAACTTTTAAATGAGCTGCATAGATATCATCAATAAAAAAGACTTGAGGAGCTCTGGCAAGTATGCAATTTTGTCTTGGCAATATCTTTTCAATCCGATTGTTACTATCTAATATAGAAACTGTTTCAGTAGCAGCACAAACTGTAATTGCGTTGCCTTTAAATTGAACAGATTCTAAGCACCCCTTCAATAGTTTGTCATTTATAAACGGTCTAACCCCGTCATGAATAAAAACAATGTCATTTTCATTAGATATTTTTTTGATAAACTTTAATCCATTAAACTGTGATTCCATAGCGGTGCTACCACCACTAATAACAGCAATAACTTTGGAAAGATTATATTTATTAATATATTCCTCTACTCTACTGATATACTCAGGTAGAGTGACAACTACAATTTTATCTATGATATCCGAATCATTAAAAACATAAATAGTATGTACAATAATTGGTTTCCCATTAACTTCGATAAATTGTTTTGGAGTTTCTAAGCCCATTCTAGACCCAACACCACCAGCAAAAATAAGTGCATAATTCATATACTAATTATCTCCCTTTTGCTGCTCCGAATAGTTTTAAAATTGTATAAAAAAATATTTTGATATCCCACCAAAGTGAAAAATGTTCAAAATATATTCCATCGTACATTGCTTTTTCTTCCGGACTTAGTTCTGCTCTTTTATGAATTTGAGCGTATCCACTCAAACCTGGTTTTAATGCTATAGAACCGTTTTCTTTTCTAAGTCCGATAGTCTTGGCATCATTTTCATTAACATCTATAAGTGGCCTAGGACCTATAAATGCCATTTGACCAGCAAAAATATTAAATAATTGTAATGTTTCGTCAATAGATGTCACTCTTAAAAATTTACCAAATCCTGTTAAATTATCATAAACACCATTATCTAAACTAGACATATGAGGATCTACATTATTCTTCATACTTCTAAACTTAAAACATATAAATGGTTTACCATTTTTGCCAATTCTATGTCTTGCGAAAAATGGATGTCCTTTTGTTACTATAGCGTTTATAGGTAATACCCACCACCAAAGTAATACAGTACAAAAAATAATACCTATTAGAGAACCAATAATCCCTATTAGTCTTTTAAATGGTAGATATATTTTTTGGCTTGTTTTCATATATTTATATATGCACTCAAAATAAGAAACAAGTTCTTACGAGCGATAATACAATATACTATGTATATATAAATTTTTCAAATAAAACATTTTTATATATTTTGTGTCGCATCTTTATATATGTATATATATTAGAGACAATTAATAATTAATTATTAATACGCTCTATCTATTTAGCATTCTATCAATGTTGTGTTTATAAATTCTTTTTATCATCAAATTTCATTTTAAAACCTAAATAGAAATTATATTAGAAATGGTCAAAGAATGTTTCAAAGGCTATATAGTCTACGCCTCTAGCGATATTTGATACTTTGTTATTGATATTCATTAAGAACATATTTGTGGTCGTTAGTTGATTATCAATAGATTTTAAGTTTTCACTTACTGTGGTAAATCCTTCCACTAAAGTTCTATTAATGTTATCTAATCCACCTTTAATAACATTAAACGCTACTAGAGTTTTATTTCTATATTCATCTGTTTCAAATATATTCACTAATTCTTTCCAAGTATCTGCCCTACCACTAGTGATGATATTAAGCATTTCGTATAAGATAGATGGATCACGATATTTATAAGGCACAAAGAATTGTTTTTCTAATTCTTTTATATTATTGACTAGTTTAATATATTCTTCTTTTGCCTTATCAAATTCTTTTCTATATCTATCTAAGATAGCTTTATCATATGAAGTTAAAGCATCTAAGAATCTATTTGTCTCATGTATTGTCTTAGTGACATCTAGATCAGTAAATGAGCATTTAACATCTACATTCTTAAGAGAAAATAATCCTTGTTTAACTACGATCTTATGTAGATAGTAATCTTTATTCGTATCACATAGTTCTTTAAAATATTTTACCCATTTATTTTTGGAATTAGGTAAATCATGAAGCAAAACATTATATTTTCCATCATCAGTTTGAACACTTACGTTATAGCCATGTTTAGAAACAAGACCAATACTATCTAGATGTTGCCACTCTGAATCCCAGTTTCTTTCCACTAGGTCCACTAAAAGGCCAAGCTTAGAATCCTTAAAGATATCATATGGTGTTCTATCTTTTAATTCTCCAATATAAAAACGAGAATAATAATTATTTTCTTTGCCATCAAAATATAGAGTGGATGAAGGTACAATAGGAGACAAAGATTCTAGATTATATATTTGATTCCAAAATATTTCGCTTGAAGGAACATAATCTATATCAAACCAAAACTTAGATAGATTTAAAGATAAGATTGAATCTATATATAGTGATAAGCATTTCATTAATTTATATTTATCTGCGTTACTATCCGCTACATCGGTTTTAGTTATTACTTCACTAGGAGCATCAACTTCTTGAATAAGTCTTTTAGCGTCTTCACTACTATATTCAACATTACATTCTTGGCAAACAAAAAAGCCATTTATCTTTTTAAAGGCTTGTGATCCACAAACCTCACATACCATCTTTTTCATATTTTGACCTCATTTACTAAATATTACCATAGCAACAATAAATCTCAAACAAAAATAGTCCCCGTTGGAGACTACTCATATTTTTATATTCAATATACTATGTATATTGGTGCAGATGACAGGAATTGAACCTGCACGAGTTTCCTCACTAGATCCTAAGTCTAGCGCGTCTGCCAGTTCCGCCACATCTGCGACTAAAAAAATATATCATAATAAAATATAATTATGCAAGTGCTATTGAATAATAAGATTAACTAAAAAGGCAATCATATTATCATTAATATATTTTGATTCTTTTAAAGAAGGATTAACTAGATTATGTACGTGACCTACTTTTTTATCATCTACATCTAAATCAATTAATTCTAATTTAGATTCTTTATTTAGATAATCATTTTTTATTAATAAAGATTCATTTCTTAAGAAATCATTTTTACAAGTAGATACAAATAAAGGAATATTAAATTCTTTTATATGAGTTCTAGGAGATAACATTTTAGTGTG
>AUXO011856262.1_pt1 | contig 23803 bp, 27 predicted proteins | sample 768731 | NCBI WGS metagenome assembly AUXO01 (sample SAMN02715735, study PRJNA202380) | gut metagenome | biome: sheep rumen | host: Ovis aries | place: New Zealand: Palmerston North | reverse complement strand
GCTGCATGTATTCTTGTAAATAAAACAAAGAGATACTCTTAGTAAGTATCTCTTTGTGTTTTACTTTAATATGTTATTCTGAGTCTTAAGTCTTCATAATAATATCAGAAACAGCTGCTTAACATTGTTCACATTTTATAACATGTGATGTTTATTCATTCTTTCGATGAAAATGTCATTAACAATAAGTGATATCTGGTTTTTAGCATCTTCATCTGGTTCTTCAATCATTGAAAAAACTTCGTATATTTCACTAAACTCTCTAGCAATTAATTGGCAGGTATTATCTATTGCGTGTTTTCTCACAAAAGAAGAAATACGCTCCAAATATTCTGGTTTTACTAAAGCTATGATTCTATCATCTGCTATCTTTATTCAATTTCTCTGGCATTGCCTGATAAAGACAGTCTGCCAAAAGCTCCGTAGAGTAAGGAAGGTCATTCAAAAACCAATCCGCAATTGAATGCGATACTCCGCGAAGATAGAATTTTATATAAAGCATAATCTCTTCATCAATAGGACCATTTACGCTCCTTTTGATCACATCTATTGCTAGTTCAATACTTCTAAGATGCGTGGCTTAAAAAAAGGAATCCGGCCCTTCTGTATTCTTTAATTCATTTTTATAAAAGCTGTGGTCTTGATCCAGTATTGTCACCATATCTAATAGTGCTTGATGCGAGCTCTCTGTATCTTCATAGAAATCCAGAAAGATATCCTCCATCTGGTAGTTATACATCCAAGCTATCAATTCATATTTGTCACGAAAATGGTGATAAAAGGTGGTTGTTGATAATCCACCATTCACACAAAATCAATCCCCTGTGAGTGCATCATTGTTATGTCAACATTACTTTTCTTCAGATAAGTCCTTTGGTTTCTTGTTCTCATAATCCCATTCGAGATTTAGCTTGTAAGGAAAAAGTCTCACCACATAATCGGGTGGTGTCCTTAGACCTGCCTCCCAGTCCTGCAAGGTTCTTACAGGAATTCCGAAGAACTCACTAAAAGCTTTCTGTGTCATGCCTGCCTCTTTACGCATTTTCTTAATCTCATTCATCGCTTCACCAGCCATACTGCTCTCCTCCCTAATAGGCTCATTGCGTGTTGCGTTAAGAAAAAAATCTTACCTTTGCTCTAAAACATTAATAATCTTATCGGTCCATATTTTTCGTGTTCAATAAACTATACGAAACATTTTAAATATTTTCATGTTAATAATTTTACTTATATAATAATTTGCGTGAACAATTATTCAATCAAATATTGCAGTTATGCTAATGATGTTCATTGTTGTCACTAAACCCAAAAATAAAAATCTCAAACTCCGCGAGAAATACTATGCCACTTAATAACCATAACTATCTCGCATTTAAATGCTTTATAAGCGTACATTTATAAAAGTCAAAATGCAATTATTCTCGTAATATGTAATCAACAAGTATAGAACCATTTACATATCAGCTACCTTCTTAATCAAGCCACAGCATTTATAATTATTCAAATCAATATATTCTATGCACACATTTTTTTCCTTTGCCAATTGATAAATATGCTTTAGCTCTTCATTATCTTTATATTCATTTGAAATAACTATTTTCCACGGAACTCTTCGCAATAGAACTCTTGTAGTTTCGCCTATACCAGGCTTAATTAAATTAATATCTTGTATATCATAAAGTTCTGCAAGTCTATTAACTTCTTCTATTCCTAATTTCTTTATTTCTTCGTCCAATGGTTTTATATTTACATCAAACAAATTTTCAATACGCTCAATGAACTCATAGGTCTTGTCCTCAGTAGATAATTCCCCATAATATGCAGCCCCATGAAAGTCATTTTCTTTTATTATATCATCACGCAAAAATGTTCTGCTAACAAGTCCTGAAATGGTAGAATTCAAACACGAACTAGGAATCAAAAAATCATTATGCGTTCCACACAATTCTGTTATGTATGCCGGATCAGCCAAAACCGCTAAATCTTTTGAAATCTCAGGATAATCAATCAAAGCTTTCTCTAATTCCTTAAATATTGCACCTTTACCAACCCAACCATCTACAAATTGAATTGACTTCGCGTCGTGTCGCTCTAAAATATAATCTATTGCGTTCTTATCTATCCCGCGACCGCGAATGATTGATACTGAATAATGCGGGACATCAATACCATATTTCTTTTTTATAAATCTTTTAATCAAGACTCCTATAGACGTTCCAGCACGAGCAAGTGACACAATGACTACTTCTTTTCCTTTTTCTTTTAATATGATTTCTGATACCCTGGCAACCGCATCTGCTGTTTCCTGCGCATATAGATCTAAGGCTGTATCATACATCTTCAAGTAGTCTTCACTTGGTTTATATTCAAGCGGAAGCATCTCACAATAATGAGTACCTGATTGTATTTTTTTCTCGCGGACTTCTGTTGGTAATGGTTCAACTAATCCAGTAATATCTTTTAATAATAATGTCACATCATTATCTTCATAGCTACTTCTCATACTTGTTCCTTTCCAGCAATCATAAATCTACAACAACTAAATTTATTGATTGCACATAATATATCATTGTACGCTTCCAATTCTCCGGTTGAATCTGACAAAACAATGCACAAATCATAATTATCTAAATTATATAAATACGTCGTCCTTGTTTTTTCATAACAACTTTTTAAAATCACCCTATTATTCAACGGATATTTTGCATCCTTACTAACCATAATAGGGCTTCTTGTTGTAGCATGATTTCTCACCTGAATATTGGGATTTTTCTCTTTTATCATACTTGCTAACAACATTGGAACAAACATATATTCCTCTGTTCCCAACACTAGTACCTTTCTAACATTTGTTAAATTAACCCCCTGCATGATTTCATCCAAATACTGCATCACACTGTCCGAATATTGCTTCTTTGAAACTAAAAATCTAAGGTTACTTAGATCACTCTGTACAAACGATATTTTGACACTCTTATTATTTATAATATTTGAAGTATAGTCCAACTCTTCTGTGTCATATTGATAGTTATCTATTTCCTCAATGTGATACTCGAATGGTATTTTTTTCACATATTGGCAACTTACTCCCTGATTATTTAACTCATTAATTCTCTCATCGGACATACTATTCAATATGGAAATAATTCCAAATTGCATATTATCCAAATCGAATCTATTCTTAATAGCATCAATCAATTTACAAATAGTATTTCCTGTAGTGACTTCATCTTCAACAAATATAATTCGATCAATTTGAGACAATATTTCTTCATATCCATCAACAATCAATCCCTGCTCAGTAGCATGGCTATGCGATTCAGAAAAATGAAGATACTCTTTCCCTTCATATCTTTCTCTTGTTGTTTGCGAACAGAACAATACATTTTCAGAAAAATATGAAACAGCCGCACCTATAGCCGTTGCAGTTTCAGCAAACCCTATTATAAGCAGTTTTTCTGAAGGATAATATTCATCTAGCATTTGTGCCATTTTCTTAAACAGCCCTAATGGAACACTTGGCTCAACGGGTATATGCTTCCCCTGACTTGGATTAACATATAAATACGGACGTTTAGTATTATTGTCTCTTTTTGCAACCATCACTAAATTTTCAATATCACACATAACATATTCCTTTCAACCAAATGCAACTAATAGTTTCATAAAACTCCATATAGCTTTGCTAATGTAACGATTTTACACGCCCAATTATAATGCGTTTTTACTTCATTCATTCTTTGCCCATCATTATTTTTTCCAACTTGTGTGTCATTCTCATCCCAATTTATTATTTCAAGGGAATCCTCATAATCTTCTCGTGAAACCTTTAATGCTTCGTTTACTACTGGTATTTGATTTGGATGAATTACTGTTTTTCCTATAAATCCATTCAACTGATCCAATTTTAACTCATTCTCCAAACCAATTTTCCAATCCTCTCCTTCACCATCAAAGTATTCCCACACTGGACCTGAAACAACATACTCAGCGGAAAATACAGTAATAATATCACTCAGAATCTGAGCAATCGCCATATTATCATAAATCACTTCGTTTACATGTCTTCTTACAGCAAACTGGTTTGAAAAATCATTTCCACCTACACGTACATTTAGAACATATTCTTTTACAGAATCAATAGCTTTTTTAATCTCACATAATCTTTGTGCTCGCAAAGTTAAATTCACAATATCTTTACTCTCCAATATAGGCATCATGAATATTTTTTTGTCAGACTTACTATTGACTGATATGATTGCATTATTATATTCTCTTGCATTATCTACAGAATACTTTGGTATAATAAATCCAGACAAGCACTCTCTCGATTCATTTAACTTTTCATATAAATCTATAACCTGTTGAGCATTTCTTACTCTTATAAATATGTGAGGGCAGAAAAAAACACTTTCTTTTTTTGCTTTATATATCTCTTCCATTGACTTAATCAACTGATTTTCAGCATCATTAACCTTATAATCAGATATAGTATCTTCTAAACACAATGCCAACGAATATTTTTTCCCAAATTTTTCACTCTGTATATACCGACTAATTTTTTTATTATTTGCGGGAGTATATAGCAAAGCTCCAACGCCATACTTTAGTTCAATCTCTTCAATCATTTTTAATCCCTAGCTCCTTACTTAATAACCTACCTACATCGTAAGCCAATATCTCATGCTGTGCAAAAATTACATTTTTGTTATCAATTTTTCCAAACAATTCTTTTGAGGCAATTGCTCTATTTGATCCATTTAGCATAGAAATATCAAAATTACTATCACCTGCTACAATACAATTGGAAATTCGATACTCATTTTGAAAACGTTGTATAGCCGTGCCTTTATTCGCATTTTTTGCTATCACATATATTTTCCTAGAATCCATTTCAACCATAACTTGATTCAAATCCGCTTCTCCACTTAACTTCTCATACATATCCACGATGCTCGATTCATCAAAAACGGCATAGAACATAAATTCATCAACTGTTGCTAATTTTAATAAGCTGTGTTCATTTTTTGCAAAACCCAACAATCGACATACTTCTTTATTTTGCTCATATGTAATTCTTAATGTTTCATTTCTCCATTGTTCATCAACACTACCGTTTCTAAGCAATATTCCACCATTACAAACCAATGCATATTCACACTTAAAATCTTGATCAAAAACAAATAAGCGACTATATTGTTCAATCGTTCTAGTTGTAACTGGTATTATTTCAATCTGCTTATGTTCCAATAGAAGATTGTATAAATCTTGTGTCATAAAACTTTGCTCTTTGCCATTTAGATACTCAGCAACAACATTCATGCCACCATTATTTTTTCTATGCGAAAATACCAATGTATTATCAATATCCGAAAACAAAACTTTCATTGCTATCTCCTACGATTTGACATTGCAATCAAACGAAGCAACTGCAATATCGAATTAAGTGCAGACGCAATATAAGTCATAGCAGCTGCAGTAAGAACTTTTTTCACACCTGTCATTTCCTCTGGCAAAAACCTTCCTGATGTTTCCAAAATAGTACATGCTCGCTTAGACGCATCAAACTCCACAGGTAATGTAACAAGTTGAAACACGACAACTGCCGAAAATAAAACAATACCAATATTTATCATTCCCGTTGCTCCTAAAAGAAGTCCTAAAAAGATAATAGGCATTGATATTGTTGAACCTATGTTACAGATAGGAACTAATTTTCTCCTAGTAATAAGCGGCTGATACATTGTTACGTCTTGAATTGCATGTCCACATTCGTGTGCTGCAACTCCAATAGCCGCAACAGAATTTGAACCATAAACCGAATCGGATAAACGCAAAACTTTTGCTTGCGGATCATAATGATCTGTCAAGCTTCCCGATATTCTTTCTATTCGTACATTAGTTATATTGGCTTGTTTTAGTATCCAGTTTGCCACCACTTCTGCGGTAACGTGCTTACTATATGGAACCCTAGCATACTTATTAAACTTGGCTTTCACGTTATAAGACGCCCACATAGTTAATCCTATTCCAAGTAACAATAAGAATAATGACATATAGCACCATCCTTTCTAAACTAATACAGGCAACTCCACATGAGTAACATATCTTTCCTCACACTTGTTTTCCCATAATTTATCGTTCCCCAACATCTGATTTACTGCAATGTTAGGAATATTTACACCACTTGCTAAACAAGACATTTGTATTCCACCAGACATTCTTGTATTAACCTCCAAGAAATAAGGAACATTATTCAGATACTTAAATTGAATATTGCATGGACATTGCAAATCAAACTTATTGTATATGGCTTGACACATATCTGTTATTTTTTCATCATATGCAATTTTTTCAATTCTTGTTGCATTCTTTATACGCGGAATCATAATAATTCCAGTTGATGTTTTGAGACAATCCACACTAACTTCATCATCTGGCAAATACGGCATTATCATAATAGGCGAAAAACTCTCTTTTTCAGACAATGCCTTGATTACATCATCATAAGTCATTCTTGAATTTTGTTTTTTAGACAGTGCAGAATATCCTTTTCGGCTATTATCTATTAAACGATAACTCTTCCCACCTTCGTCCATCACAAACTTAAAACAAACTTTATCATAGGTTTTAATAAGTTTTTCATACGCCTCAGAAAAATCTTTAACATTTGATACAATAAAATATTCTGGAATATAACCTATTTTTTCTTTTTGCAATTCTTCATATGCTAATGCCTTGTCATTTAGCACCTGCATTACCTCATAATCTTCAACCATAACTTTCACGCCAATATCTAAGAATTTACCCTTGGCACGACTAATTGCCACCATTCCTCTTCTTGGTATAAATACATCAACTTTATGATCTTTACAAAAATCTAAACAAAACTGAATATATGCTTCATCATCTAACACAGGCTCAACATACCATTCATCACATACACTTTTATAAACCGCATTTTCATTTTCGTTACTAACTATTATGTAAAAATCCATTTCTTCATTTTTAATTAAATTAATAATATTGTAAGCTGTACTAAACCAGTGATTTAACCAAATTCTTGTCATATTCTCTCCGCAATCCACTACGATTTATCATATTTTTTCAAGTCTATCTTTCTTAATTCTTTTGGCATAAAAACAATTTTTACAATTCTGTGCATTTCATTGAACATAAGCGCAAAAGGCTTTGTATTTCCGCGTACAAACATCACATGCATTAATGCTGCCACAGTCTTTTCTTTCAATTCATCTACTAATTGAAATTCACCCTTATCTGTTTTTGCCTTAAACATTATTTCTCTCGCATTAAATCTAGTAAATAAAAGCTCCACCATCTCTGCGTATGTACTCACAAAACTCTTTGTACAATAAAAATAGTTAAGTCTTGTACTATCGCAAAACGGCAACGGAGCGTCTAACGGTTGATGATCAATCAAAATATCTTTTGTTGTTAAATTAAAATAGTCATAACTTATATGGTGTACATCTGAATCATACAAATTATCCCATGTTACATCGACATGGTATGACGCGTCCCCAATCTTAACTAAATTCCAAGCATGATAATCATCTCCGCTGAAATCCCCATCTTTATTTGCCTTACCTAGTACTACAATACACTTTATCCCGAACTCATTACATAGCAGTTTGAACGCTTTTGCTATACCTTCGCAAACTGCTTTTTTATCCAAAAATGCCCCCACAATCGAATGTGCATTAAAACAATCATTATTTTTCAATGCATCATAATCATAAGCAACACTTTTCACCACACTGTCATGCAAACATTTTTCTAATCTAAACTCATTGCCCTTAAACGTATTTGCCTTAACTGCTATTTTATTTACAATCCTATGAATATCATTTGTTATTGTCGTTATTTCTCTATTCGCATACAAATACTCAGGTAGTAAAATCCAATAACCAAGTTCCCCAGTCATCTTAATAACAGTTTGGTTCACATAGAACAACAATGTATTATCATATAAAACACGTAAATATGTTTCTTGAACAGATTCTGAAGATAAATACAAAGTTACAACGATATTGTAAGCACGCATCTTCAACCCTTCGTAGATCATTCTGTATGCTTGTTTCTCTTCTGTACTCATTATTCCATAGTAATATCTCTCATTTTCCAAATCCTAATACTCCACCATATATATAATCTTACATGTTGTTTCTAGATGGCATATGCCTCGATAAAACCTCGGCAAAGTCTTTTATATTTTGTGTCTGCAAAATAACTTTTCCTGGTCCGGTTATTCGAGTTAAAAACAAGCCTTCTCCACCAAACAGAATATTTTTAAATCCAGATAAAGTTTCAATTTCATAAGACATACCTTCTTGAAATGCAACAACATTTCCTGTATCAACCTTGATTACTTCTCCTGGCTTTAATTCCTTCTCAACAACATCTCCATCAACTTCCAAAAAAGCTGTTCCCGTTCCAGTTAACTTTTGAAGAATAAACCCTTCACCACCAAATAATCCAGAAGAAAATTTTCGTGAAAATGTCACTTCTAAACTAACTGTTGATTGCGAACACAAAAAAGAGCCCTTCTGACATATCAATCCTCTAGGATGATCTTTCATTTTTACAGGAACAATACTACCTGGCACTTTTGACGCAAAGGCTATCGTTGCCCCCGGTCTTAATGCTCTATATCTTGCCATAAACATGCTTTCACCGGCAAACATTCTTCCCAATCCAGCCATGACACCACCATTTGTATCCGATGTCATATCTATTCCATCAGACATCCATGACATACCACCTGACTGTGTTATCATTTCTTCTCCAACTTGATCATAATACACTTCTACTGCAGGAAGCGTAGTTCCCACTAATCTAAATTTCATAAAAATACCTCCATACACAGAAAAGTGTAAAAACTTACACCTTCCTTTATGCATCGACTTTTTTACATATTCCAAATCAGTTTTATCCAACTAGCCACTTCGCTCACTTGATTTCTTTGTTTTTTCACAAACATTCTGAACAACATAATTACAATTACCAATAACACTATTAAAAATTGAACTACAGCAATAGCAAATTGAAATATAATTGCTAGTATTGACATTTGCTTATAATTCTTAATATTCCGATATAAAACAAACACAATCATTATTACGGCAATACAAGCAAAAAAAATAATCACATTTATTTGAGCATCATGCACAAATAAAACAGATGCTATCGCAAATAAATCTGCTGACAAGCACATAAAAACAATACTCGGTCCCATTGTAATGCCAAAACGATCTTTATAGTATGATGTTATCTTTACAGCCAAATAGCCTAAACTATAAACTCCCGCAAGTCCAATGATGATGGTTCCTATCATGATTAATAATTCACTCATACGCTATTCCTTCACATCTTAATCAATATCCGCCACCAGACAAATCAAAGGTTTCTGCCGACTGCAATTTACCTGAATTTCCGCACCATGCACAGGTAAATGAATCTCCTTCTCCGTTATAACATGTAAGTTTATTACAATGACCACAACTAACCCATCCGTTTCCACCACAATATGGGCATCCTGGATACTCTGGATCTACATCAACACGACCAGAAATCATAGTATTTTCATATCCTTCGTTACATGCTGATTTTTCAGATAATTTGAAAGCCCATGTACAGTACCACGTATTATTTCTTCTTTTCTCTATTCGAATACCATATGGCTGGTGTGAAGTTCTACACTTTGCCATAACAACACTTGCCTCTAAAACATCTTCTCTCATACGTAACCTCCTATCTTACGAATTAGCCACTATCATATTTACAACATCATTAATTGCTCCCCCATCTGGAACCATCAATGTAAATGTCTTTGTTCCAAATTGTAATTTCACAGCGTTAGAATATGGTACACACGCTGTCAATGTTGAACACTTTTTATCAAATGCGTTCTTATCTGCAACAAATATAATCCTCTTAGACGTAACATAGATTAATCCTTTTGTTTTTATCTGAGTTACATTTTCAACAGGAACACCCTTACTTCTTCCTGTTCGATAAGTCACATGTTTAGTTAGTTTTACACTGTAACCATTAGATCTGCCTTCATAATGTTTACTAACCTTCTCGGTTATTAAAATAGCTCTTTCCACAAAATGACATTTTTCACCTTTAGTCATCAAGATTTTATCGGTGTTCATCACTGGTAATATTCCTCTATTTATTTGATCTATCGCACCAGCTGGCATAATTGCTGGAATATTATCGCTAATTTGATTGTTTCCAAATAAATTAGAAAAAAAGCCCATATTAAACACCTCTTTCCAAACTAATAAATATCTCTTGGTGGGACATAATTTGCATTAGCTGCTTTAAAATGCAATGTTACTTCTGCATCAACATGATCTACTGATATACTCAATGAATTTGGTGGATATTTCTTTTTCATAGCTTCAACAGTCATTTTTGCAATCGCTTGAGCTAGACCTTCACATTCAGCTTGAGTTGTAAGATTTCTATATCTCTCTTTATCAAAATTAAAATCATCCTGCGAATTTGAATAATTACTTTGATAAACATAAGTAATACCGTACATCTCAACCTTATAGATAAATTTTGCTTCAACAAATTTTCTGTTAGAAGACGAATCCGCATGCGACACCATACGTTGAAACATATCTACAGTGTGATCAACCATTGATTTAAAAGAATCCGCTTTTTTCAAAATTGTTTGACAATTTGATTTTACATCTGCATCATAATGTGTAATATCATCTTGTGTTCGTTGATCTGCTATTAAATATTGACGTCTAATATCATCTTGCGCTTTCATCTGTAATTGCTGAATTTTATCCGATTCTTCTTGGCGCAATCTAGCAGTCTCACTTGCAGAATTTTTCTGCTTAAATTTTGCTCTAATGTTAAATCCAATTTGTAAAGCAAGGACTAATATAAAGCCATAAAACCCACCCATAAGGAATCCGTCAAACCCAGCAACGAATGCTCCAATCACAGCACAAACAATCGCCGAAAAACATGATATACTAACCATATCTCCAAATTTTGCAGTTTGAGGATTTGCTAATTTTGATATATCGGAATCAGTTTGACTCCTTACTCGTTGTATATCCTGTGCAAGCGTCTGATTAATTTGTGCTTCTTGATTCTTCGCTACATTCTCATTGCGTTGCCGAAAACCTTCCTTCACAGGACTATTCATAATTGCATTCATATAAAAAACCTCTTTCTTTATCATCCTAATCCTGCACTAACTATTGCATCAGCATCAGTAGCCATTTTTCTAACTTTACCAGCTAATTGCTCTATCGACTCTCTACCTTTTTCTTGTACATTATTAACACTTTCAATAACATCCAAAATCTGGTCTTCATAAATACCTAGTGCGTCACCTAACCCTGATACTGTATTCTTAAGTTTCTTTCCATCATCCGCAATATCATTATTTACATTACTTAAGTCGTTTGCTAGCTGATTCAAAGCTTCTACACCTTCTTTGTTTATTCCATAAACTGCCATACAATAACCTCCTTAAAAAGAACTTCCATAATCTTCAATCTGTCTTTTCTTATCCGTAATTTTCTTTTGTAAAGCTTCTGCATCTTTTAAAGTTGCTGAAAGTTCTTTCGCACACTCTTGCAATTTAGCTACTGCTTTTTGACTCACAACATCACTTCCCATATTATCCTGACAGTCCACTGCTGCATCCTGCATTTTTTTAATATTATTGGACACATCTGCAATGTATGTTCCCAAAGCCTGTGCTGCACGTTCTAATGCGTCTGTATCTACATTTTTTGCCATATTTTTTATTCCTCCTAAATCATTATCTTCTTAAAATTAGTACCTTTTGTGGATTATCATCACCATCGCCTAATCCTGCTTCGATAAGCATCTCCATATTAGCAATCATTGACGGAATCTTATTATTTATAAGAAATTCCACTCCGTCATCACCATCTTTAGCCTTTTTAACAATTAGCAACACTTTCTTTATTTCAAGCAAAATAATTTCATGATAAATACCAAGTTGCCCCTCTAAACTGTTAACTGTATTTTCAAGTTTCACACAACTCTGTAATATATCATCAATTGCTTGTTGCAATTCGCTTCTTAATGTTTGCATTGCTTCAACGCCTTCTGAATTAATCGCATAAACAGCCATCTTACTTAATCTCCGTTCTTTTTCCTTCTTTGAACATTTCAAAATGCCTAGTAAATCCTACTGAAGAATCAGCATACAAAAACGAACCATCCTTATCCACTAAAAATGAATCGCCTCCCTTATCTGGACAACTGTAATATAATGCACCTAATTCGTCTATTACATCACAATCTTTTTCAACTAATTCTCGATTTAGTTTTAATAATTCTGCTAAAAATGATATCTGTTCTTCTTTACTCATTTCTTCACCTCCTAAATCATTGCACAATACTCAGATATATCACCATAATCATAGGGCCATTCCAATATTTGTCCTGACTGTCCATCTATGGTATAAATATTTTGACCATCATAATATGCATTAAACCAATGTCCAGCCTGTGGTCTTCCGAATAAAGTTGGTTTTCTATTTATTCCTATTATCATATGTGAACCAGGACCTTGATCTATTAATGCTTTTTCAATATTATCTAGCGACATATAAACACATTTCTTTCCTGTTGCTTGCTCCATTCCAGCATCTGTACCTATATTATTTATACTCGCAACCGCATCATTATCTCCAATAAATCGCCTTTCAACATTTAAAGCACAAGAACCACAATTCACACGATATGGGTTGTCCCACGGATTATAATTCGAATCGTGATAGTGTGGATTAACCGAACCAATCCAAGAAGCAATATTTTCTACTGTCTGAACTTTGCCATTTCCCTTCGAAACACCTAGATTCCCACCTGAACTGGAATCTGTTAGCACAAGTAACTGTTCAATTTCGGCTGACTTTTGATTTAATTTTTTTGACAACAATTCAATATCATCATTACATGATTGGCAAGCATCATTCACATGTAATATAATCTCTAATATCTCAAATCCATATATACCAAGGTCATCCATTATAGAGATAATTTGATTTTTTAATGCATTATTGACTGTTATTATTCCATCCATTGATGATGAAATTTTTTGAGAAAGCCCTTTTAATAAATCTATCGATTCCTCATTAATCGCATATCTTGCCATGTTTACCTCCTCTGGATAACTTTTCCATTATCGTCAACTTGCCATCCATTACAAGGCACTCCATAATAAATATGAGGATGCATAGAAAACATTTCTTTTCCATTGGAATACAAACAAACTCCCAATTCTATCTCATTAGCCTTTCTATTTCCTATTATTTCCGAAGAATCTTCTCTTGACATAGCAAATGCCATTTTATGTCTAAATGCTCTTGTATCTAACTTTGTATCTACAAAATCCTTTGCTTGTTCAAAACAAAACACATAATGAACCCCATACGCCGATGCACGTTTAACAATCCATTCCACATCACCTCGTGCATCATATATACCTCGACCAACTTTTGTATCTTGACTAACAGATGATTGAGCCTGATATTCCGCTACTCTCGCATTATAGTCAGCAAGAATTCTTTTTTTCTCATCCAAATCATCACAAGCTTTTATTCGTTCCATTACCTGTGACATATCCTCAGGAACTGGGATATTTATTGTTGGAGTTTCTTCTTCAAAATCATCATCACCCATTAACTCCATGTCACTCATTATGGTCTCGTATCCTAATACAACTATTAACCTATTGCAGTAACTTCGACTTTGAACACTTTTTCTTACCAAATCAATTTCACTACAGATTTCTGCCAAATCAGTTTTTACATTATATTTCTTTAACACCGTATTTTTATATCTTTTATATATCGATGCTTTCTCATTAGCCCATATTTCAATAGGATAATTTTTTCTTCCATAACAATTTAAAACAGATAATAATATGCTTAATTCATTTTCTCTATCCCCACCAACAATTAGCATATTTTCAGCAGTGGAATTTGTTAATGTAAATGGTCTGGCAATATTAAAGCTACATGGAACACCTGGATAAATCAAAACATCTTCATCATCTAATTCATCCAAAATCTCTGGAGTTTCGTACTTCTTATAATGAACTATTTGACTTTTGAACGTTTTGGGCTCACCACCATCAATCAAAATAGGATTTTTATCAACATATATAGAATTATCCATAGATGCTACACTATCAACTGATTTCATATTAGATGAAATGTAATCAACCAATTGATCCACTTCATCATTTTCTGTATACATATTTCTTAGTCTATCAACTCTAATAGCTCCATTATCAGTTCGCCACTTAAACAATGTTTCATATGGTGGCAAAGTGTTAATATCATTATCCAATGCAGGTGTTATTAAATTTGATGAAAGAGCCAACGTATCTTTTATTTCTGAAGGAATATTCTTCAGCGCAAATCTTTGTTGTATTTGCTTTCTTGCAGGATCAGTTAATCCTTCAACACCATCCGAATATGTTTGACTTGCAAAAATAAACTTAAATCCCATTGCAGCGCCTTTTTGCAACAAATTAGTAAGTTTTAATGTATAGTCAGTTCCATATCCTGTTCCCTTTGTCTCTTTTAATATTTGCGACATTTGCGCAAATTCATCAATAATTACAAAAATCACAGGCATATAAACAGTTGGTGGAACATCTGTCAGTTTTTGCCATCCATTTTGTGAAAAAACATACTCTCGCTCTGCAAGCATATCCTCTAAACGATCGATTATGTCATATACGAGATCTTCAGATTTTTCTAACAATAAATATTTAACATGTGGTGGCCTGTGGTTAGCATATTTTTTAAACTCCAACATTTTAAAATCTAAAAGCCAAAGTTCAAGTTCATCTGGGTGATAATTCATGATCAAACCACTAATCATCGTATGTAATAAAGTAGATTTTCCAGATCTAGACGCACCCATCATATATGCTGCAAACAATTCATTTTCAAAGCTACACTCAACCACCTTATCTTCACTATTAATTGCAAAAGGAACAGATATTGGTTTTCTTTTTCCTTTTGAACGTTCAGGCAGTTTAGCCTTATATCTTTTAAAATATTTAGTTCCTATTTCAACAGGCTTTACAGCTTGTTCTATCTTAGCCACAAAATCAGTTGGCAAATTACTTGGTGCATCCAACCATTTAAATGCCATCCACGTAACATCATTTTCTACATAGAAATTTCCCGTTGCATCACTTATAATTCGGATGTGATCTGCTGCTTTTGCTAAAAACTTTTGTTCTCTATCCTTTCCTTTACTACCGCCATCTACACTTCGCGTCAGTCTAATAATAGAAATACCAAACTTAGCCGCATTATTTACTACATAAGCCATTTCAGACTCTTGTGTTGAACTAAAATTTTCTTGCACACGATTTATAATAAGCAATCTATATGGTATTCTCTCCTCTGATTTATGAGTCTGATTAAACTCATAAACTGTTTGAGTTCCTATTTTCCCTTCAATATTTTTATAGTAATTTGCTAATATTTGAATTCTTTGTTTTAATTCTTTTTCATTCGAAGGAATCCTATCAACAAGACCATTCTTATCACTTTCAAAAACATACAAAGGGCCTAAAACGTCTGCATTGTAATGCATATAATCAAGTACTGAAATTTTGTACTCGTGTGGTCTGAAATATCTCAAAAAATTCAATATCAACGCCTGAATACCCTTTTTCATTTGTTGTTCGTTGAAATCTGTGTATTCAACAAATATTTCTTCATGTGAATTTGTTGTAAATCCACATGGACAATTTACCATTTTTGTGTTTTCATCAAAGTGATGTTTTAAACTACTCTTCAATATCGGACTTAATTTTTGTGGAACATCAACTTGATACTGACTATAACCAAACAGCATCATTCGTTTTCTTTTAAACGATTTTCCCCACTCACTAAAATACTCATTCGTAATCTCATAATCTCGATGAATCATCTCAAAAAGTTTTACAAGATTTTTGACATCTTCACCTTGAATATAATTTTCGCAATCACGTAGTACTTGACCTTTTTTGTGAGTCAAATTCTCCGCTTCCTTTTTCTTCTGTTCATCAGTATTCATCATTTCTTGATTTTCTCTCGAAGAAATTTTTGACACTTCTCTCGATATGTATGCAACATACGCATTACACAAATCTATTATTTGTCCCGCAATTGGATCTGTTCTACTATAAGAATTGACTTGTTCAATCATTGTATTAAGACGTCCCAAATCAGGAGTCATTGGAGCTACTCCACTATGAACAAGCTCTTTATTAGAATTATCCTTTGCAATTCTATAATATTTTAAAACTTCGTCTTCCTGAGTTTTGTAGCTAATTCTTTCTTGATCATATTTATTCTTTATAGTTTCCTTGATAGACTGATACTTTGAATCGAGCTTCCTTCTCTCTAAATCTAACCGAATAAAATCACTATGTAATTTTTCAAATGTTTTATTAAGTTTTTCAAGTTGATCTTGTATCGTCATAATAACCTCGCTATAACTTTTTAAATCGAATTCCTCTAGAATTACAATATGTTTCTACATATGGATTATCTTTGATAGATATTTCAACATCTCTACAACCAACAAAGGCTCCATCTCCGATAAACTCCACATTTTCTTGAATAATTACACTTTTAACACCTGTACAATTTGCAAAAGCTAAATTACCTATTTTCTTTACACTTTTCGGAACACTTATTGATTCAAGTTTCTCACATCCACAAAAGGCACAATCACCAATCTCTTGAATACACCTTGATAACATTATTCCTTTCAGGTTTTGACAATACTGAAAAGCTCTATCCCCAATTATTTCGATGCCTCCTGGAAGAATGAGATTTTCGAGATTGATACAATATTCAAATGCTTTAAATCCAATCTTTTTCACTGAACTTGGGAACGTAATACTCTGCAAATTTCTAGAACAGCTAAACGCTTGAGTTCCTATTTCCTCAACAGAATCTTCTATGTAATAATTAATGTCACCTTTGCCTTGAGGATAACTAATTAGTTCTTTGCCCTGTCTATCATGTAACACTCCACCAATTGCTCTAAAAACAGCATTTTTAGGATCAACAATATATTGTTCCAGCGACTGAACTAAAAAAAATGCACCTTCTTCAATCGTCTGTATGCTCATTGGCAAATGGATTTTTTGAACTTTAGCTCTATCAAATGCTTTTTTGCAAATTGTTATTACACCATTGGGCACCTCAACTTCTGAAAGAGTATCTTTATTCAAAGCTCTAACTGCTCTCTTATTTGTTTTATCTATAAGAATTCCATTTATTACTTTAAAAGAAGAACCCTCCTCTATTACTATATCCTCTAACGAGCAACACCCTTCAAATGCGCCTGCTCCAATATTTTTCATATTCTTTGAGAATTCAATAGTCTTTAAATTTATGCAATTTAAGAATGCTTTCGGATATATAGAAATAACATTATCTGGTATCCTTAAGCTTTCTATATTTTTATTTGCAGCTATTGCCTTAAAACCAATCGCATTACAATCTTTTAATGCATAATTAATAGCATCCTCTGAAACAAGGCCAAGATCCTTTGTCAAAATTTTATCGGACGTTGCTTCACTTTCAGACGATGTACCACCTGCATTATTAGTTGAATTAGACACATCCAATTCAACTTTTATTCCGACACAATTTGCAATTACAAAAACTGCATATCTGGCTGCCACTTCAGTTATCCATATATCTGCAACTAGCTTTTTAATGCATTTATTTATTCCAAACTTTTGGTTATCTTCATCTTCATTAATTAGCTTTATGATTTGAGATAAAACACCTTCTCTCAACACCATTATGACTAATTTTCTTTCTTTTTCTGAATGAGGAGCTAAATCCATCAAAAATGCATTTAATCTACTCGTATTCTCTAGCAAATCTATTCCTTGCGATTCAACAAGATTTAATATAATTTGCTGAAAATCTTCCCGTTTCTCACCATCAGAACCAAAATTATCACCACAAAACGGGCATATATATGTATTACTTGCAATCGTATTTAATTGATTCCATTCTTTTCCACATTTTGGGCATTTCATAATCTATCACCTAAAAAATGCAGATATATCCGAAAAAAGATATATCTGCATACTCATCTTATATATCTGTCTTCAGTTCCTCAATCTCCATGTCCTCTGCACAAACTTCGCTTGTTTGTTCAGTTTCTCCAGATTCATCCTCTGTTTCAACAGACTCTGCGCCTTCAACAATGCACTCATCTATATTTTCAGAATAATTTTCCGCATTGATTTCAACTAAATCTTCATTATTTTTTTCTTCAGTCGTTTCAATCTTAGTCGAATCATTATTCTCTAAATTAGATATATCATTGTTTCCTTCACCAGATGTAGAAATATCAACAGGTGCATTATCTACAATATTGATATTATGCTGAGTTAGAGTCTCATTTTCATTATCTCTATCATAGCGCTTAACAGGAAACAACTGTATCTGAGGTTGCACGGTCTGTTGCTCATTTTTTTCCACAACTGATACAATCTTAGCCCCACAATTAGGACAAAACTTTGCAGATTCTGCAAGCTTTGATCCACACTCCGCGCAAAACTTAGGCATGTTTTCTTTAAAAACAGATTCCTTATTCTTTTTCTTTATCGCAGCGTTCTTCTTTTTCTGCTGAAATCTTGCATGTTCTTCTTCTACTCTACGTTTTTCAGCTTCGTTTCTTTCAGCTTCCTTTCGAGCATTTTCTTCAACACGCGCTTTTTCTTTTTCTCTATCAAATTCTTTAACTATTTCTAATTCTGGAAGTAAATCAAAATCTAATATTGATGCAATCGATACATCATCTCCACTTCCCTTTGCGGATAGCCTTGGCAGGTAATCCTTCAATCCGTCAATTGCCTCATCAAACTCAGATGTTCCAAATGAATATACAATTGTCTTATAAAGATTATTTAACTGTTCGTTATTACTAAAACAATCATCAATTCCATCCGAACCTACAAAAACAGCTACAGGTAATTTAGTATGATAAAAATGTCTAAAATTCGTAAGTGCATCAGAATCGCAAATTGATGTTGTTGCATTTAAGAAACATTTGTCGTTCCAAGGAATTGGCTGTACAAATTTCCCTTCAGGATTTACTGCAACACATTTTCCATCACCAATCTGAATTCCAAACCAAAACTCAGATGTCATAGCTACTGCAATCAAAGTAGTTCCATATGCGCTTTCGATTCTTCCTTCTTGAGTATATCTTTTTTTCGCTTTTTCTGATATACCACTCAATTCTTCTTCAGTAAAAGGATTCTTTTCATAATGCGCATAAATCAACTGATTCCAAACATTAATAATGCTAGCCTCTAAATCAACAATAAGCTTTTCTGGATCCTCGAAAAATTTATCTTTTGTAATATTCTCCATAAAACTTCTAATATTTCTTTCAGCAGCATTACATGCAAATTGCGAACCAAACGCACTACGCATATAATCATCACCACCATGACCATCACATACTATCGCAATAGCCATCTTATCGTCATAGTAATGACCTGACGCATCCTGACATTCTTTATTCTTTCTGATGTGACTTGCACCCTGAGCAGATAAACTAAAGGATTTTGCATTCATATGCGTTCCACCTTTCTTTACCAAACTATGCCATCGTCATCGAATGAATCCCATTCAGCAGCCTCCGCAGTTTCAGTCTGTGCTTTGATTTCTTCAATAAAATCGTCCTGCTTGCTAACGATTTCCGATCCACCATTGCTAGATTCTGAACCTGTTCCAGATCCTGCATTAGAACTTTTACTACCTATCTCAGAAGCTCTTACACTTACAAATTGAATCCATTTCTTTAATGCTTCAGGTGTATGTACAGTAATAACCGCCTCAATGTTTCCTGTAAAATCAGCTAAAACAGTCTTATTAGCATCATCACCAATAGCAACCGCAACCTTTATCGCCTTTTTAAACCAGTTATTCTGCTTTAATTTTTCCAAACCATGCTTATAATTATCAGTTGGTTCACCATCGGACATCAAGAAAATAGCTGGCGCAAAAGAACCCGTCGCATCACTCATGAATGCCTTTCTTGATAATTTTTCATTCAACTGCATGCATGCTTCACCTAAATCTGTTACTCCATTCGCATCTAAATAATTCCATCTGAAATTCTCAGCAGCAACTGGTGCACTGTCAATCCACTGCGCTCCAGTAGAAAATGACAATGTTGCAACCTTAATCTGTGCATCTGCATTTGTTTCTGAAATATCTTTTAACTCAGGAACAATCTCTTCAATCGCTGAGTTAACTGTTCCGATCTTTGCTCCATTCATACTACCTGAAGTATCAACTACAAAGAACAAAACCATCGTTCTTCTTGGTACTTCTACAACTTCATCATATAAACCCATGTTATATCCTCGCTTTCTTCTATACTATTTCTGCTTCGTTACCATTTCCAAAATTAATTTTTAAACCTCTTCCAAGCTTTATAACTTGACCATTAGAATATGGTTTAGAAGCTCCATTTGGAAGAATAGCAGTCCATGTTGCATCTGAATTGTTCTTAAGTCCAACAAGTGAAGAATCCTGTCTACTAGTAATAATTTCTCCCTTAGGCTCCTTAAAATCATCGCTGTCATGCACTGTATGACAAGCGTATAGCTTTTTGCCCGGTTGAAGAACTACATTATGTTTTTTTACCTTTAGAATCATTGGACGCTGAAGATTTTTTCCGCAATTTACACATTGGCTTGATGACGCATTTACATCAATAAATGTTTCTCCACCACATGTACATGTTGCCAAACAATCTCTCAAAGCTGTAAAAACTTCCTGCCATTTCTTTTCAGTAACTCGATGCTGAGTATCTGCACCAACCATAGCCTCTTGACTAAATGCTTCTTCAAAAGTATCCCTAACAAATTTTGGATAAATTGGCCAGAATTTAATCTCATTTACATGTACGCCTCTGACAGGTCTGTTTGTATCATTACTAGAATCCCAAACAAAGATTGGCTCTGTTCCATAGAACTTTCTTTCCAATTCTTCTGTTAAACAAGGACACATTGTTCTCTTACCCTCCAATGGATGATTAAGGAACAACAATAAGTACAAAACAACAGCTAAAGAAAATCTATCTGTATGTACATCTGGCTTTTTCTTACCCATAACTACTTCAGGAGCCATATATCTACATTTACCTGCAATACCAAGAGCGTCACCATACTCAGCAACATTGTCGTTATCACAAATCAACACATCTCCTGTTTGTGGATTAACGAAAAAGTTACCATCATTCAAATCTTGATAACTGAATCCAGAATTATGTAATTCTCTAAATCCATTTGTAATACAAAGTGCTGCATTTACTACAGCTGATATACTAGAAAATCTAGCCTTTGCTAAAAGGAATAAAGAAAAATCTTTGTATTCTGGTGGTCTTAATTCCATCAAATATCCAAAACTACCTTCGAAATACTCTGTAATTTCCAAAGGCCACAAAAAGGCTTTTGTAGGTGCACCCTTCTTGATATTATTTTGAATATTTCTGTAAAATCTATCTGGATCACTTAATTTATTTCCGAAATACCATTTTAAAGCTAAGTCTTTTCCGTTGTATGAAACTTTATATACAACACCCTGACCACCTTCACCTAACTTTTGAATAACTTCAAGTTCTCCGCCAAAAACTACTTTTATTCTTTGACCTCTTGTAAACTCTTTCAATTATTTCACCTCATTTTTCTGGTGCAGAAATTAAACATTACCACCAAATGAACGAATGATTGCCTCAAGACCACCCTGGTAACCTGCTGCAACAGCATTAAATTTCCACTCGCCATCTTTCTGATAAATCTCAGCAACTACGAGTGCTGTTTCAATTGAAAATTCTTCCTCAAGATCAAATTTAAGAACTGGCTCACCAACTTCATCGAATTCATCTGCTCTCTTAGCAATTCTGATATAAGCATTTGAAACCTGACCAAAGTTCTGACGTCTTGCTTCAGCATCATGAATAGTAACAACAATTGCAATTTTCTTAACATCACTTGGAATCTTGCTAAAGTCAATGAAAATGACCTCATCATCACCATCGCCGTCACCAGTCAAGTTATCTCCTGTATGAACTACAGCATCATTTCTACTTGTTAAATTATTGTAGAAAATAAAATCTTCATCTCTATTTAACTTTCCATTTTCTCCAAGCAAAAATGCTGAAGCGTCAAGATCGAAATCACTACCACCGTCATATCTGTTAGTGTCCCAACCCAAACCTACTAATGCCAACTGCATTGAATTATCTAACGTTACTCTCTGTCCTTTTTGTAAGTTAATTGCCATACCAAACATTCTCCTTATATATACATGTTTATTAAACTACGTAATGTGCTTGCTTCCTGAACCGGCTGCCCAATTGCATTAAATTTCCACTCACCATTTTTTCTGTAAATTTCTCCAACTACTAAGCCAGTCATGTTGTTATAATTCTCTGATAAATTAAATCTACATATTTCTGTTCTACTATCCATATCAACCAAGCGAATAAATGCATTTCTAATCATTCCAAAATGCTGTCCTCTCTTTCTTGCTTGATAAATATTAACAACAAATACAACTTTATCAACATATGATGGAATCTGAGAAATATTAACCATAATCTGCTCATCATCACCATCACCAGCACCTGTAAGATTATCTCCTTGATGTACAATAGCGCCGCTCGGATGTCTTAAATTCCCAAAGTAGACAACTGAATTATTAATATTATTTGGATCTGCAAGTCTTCCGTTAGTTCCACATAAAATAGCAGATGCATCACAGTCGATAGCTGCTGGTTGCGAACCAAACAACGAACCTAAAAATCCACCACCCTGTGCCCGTGGAGCTTCATCCCATCCAAGTCCTACCATAACCTGACGGAGTCCACCGCTGTCTCCCTTTGTTAAGTTAATTTTTTGACCTTTCTGTAAGTTAATACTCATATTGTAATACCTCCTTTATTATTTTATAATTATGCTTAAAGATAACTATATATAAATGCATAAGCATAATTATCGTTATATAATACATCCTTCAACGATGGTTTGATAAAGAATATAAACTCATTTTCATGTACTTGAACAGCTCACTTTACGCCATCGTTTAATTCGTGAAATCATCCAAAATGAAGGTTTATCTCGATTCCACCAAACATTCCATTTAGGGAACTCTAATTCGTTGGTTTGGAACTCCAATTAAGATTTACTAGTAAAGCATCTTTTATTACCTGGACTGTGTTCATGCTTGAACACTATTGATTTACAAAGGTTTAAATAGTCCATCTATTTGACGAACACTGTACTAGAATCTCTCCTAACTCAGACAACAGGAACGACTTCTTCAAATTGATTTTCTTTTCTTCAATAGGTTGATTGCCATATTGCAGCTTCTCCTATCTATTCTTTTTATTATTTGCTCTTTGTTATAGCTTTTCTAAGTAAATCCACTGGAATCATAGTAAATGCCAGAGCAAATACGATGAGCCACCCTGTAGCCCCAAAAGGAGTGCAGCTGAACATCGACCCTATCCATTTAAAAGCTTCTAACGGAATCAACGCAGCATTAACTATTAAAGCCTGTACAAGTACGATTATGATCCATACTTTCATAAATCCGGGATTATCCTTTAATCCTTTGAAGATGCCATATCCATTGTCACGAACATTAAATCCATTAAACAACGCAGCTACTACAAAGAGAACAAAGTACGCTGTGTACAGTTTTTCCTG
>AUXO013848675.1_pt1 | contig 23835 bp, 8 predicted proteins | sample 768731 | NCBI WGS metagenome assembly AUXO01 (sample SAMN02715735, study PRJNA202380) | gut metagenome | biome: sheep rumen | host: Ovis aries | place: New Zealand: Palmerston North | reverse complement strand
ACCATAATATCGTCACGACAACCAATAATTTTAGCAAAAGGAACCTTTGCGAAACCAGACTTACCACTTACTAAATCTTGTGCATTACCTAACCAAACGTCAGTTCCGTGAGAAAGACCAGAAATTTTTACTAACTGTGCAAATGTCTTAGGACTTGTGTCTTTTAACATACCAGTTACAAATTGTGTTCCGAATTCAGGAATAGCAAGAGAATGAATTTCGTCATTCTTGTCAGGATATAATAATTGATATACTTCTGGATCATCAAGAGGAATACCCTTTACGTCATTAAATGGGAACTCAGTTGGATGTTCGTGAACGTAATCCATTAAATACTTTAAAACAGTCGGATCATCGTGTCCTAAAATATCTAACTTTAATACGTTATCATGAATTTTATGGAAATCAAAATGGGTAGTTAACCAAGTTGAATTTTTATCGTTTGCAGGATATTGAACTGGTGTGAAGTCTAAAACGTCAAAGTTAGCAGGAATAACAATAATACCACCTGGATGTTGTCCAGTAGTATGTTTAGTTCCTTCTAATTCCTTCGCTTGTCTATCAGCCTCAGCATTACGAATTCTTAAACCTCTTCTTTCATAAGATGCTTTGATATAACCAAACGCTGTCTTTTCAGCAACAGTTGATGTAGTGCCAGCACGGAATGCATGGTCGGCACCGAAAACCTCTTTACAGAAGTTGTGAGCCTTCCATTGATAATCTCCTGAGAAGTTTAAGTCAATATCTGGAACCTTATCGCCATTGAAACCTAAGAAAGTTTCGAATGGAATATCGTGTCCGTCTTTTGATAATGGACGACCACAAACTGGACATACAGCATCAGGTAAATCAAATCCGTCATCGACAGAATTTAATTTATCATCTAACTCATCACCAGCATAACCATATTCTTTACGTTCTTCATCATTTAACTTAAATCTAGTGAAATGACAATGTGGACAATAATAATGTGGTGCTAATGCGTTTACTTCTGTAATACCCATTAAATTAGCAACAAACGATGAACCAACAGAACCTCTTGAACCTACAATATAACCATCACTATTAGATTTTTTAACTAATAAATAAGCAATATAATAAGTTACTTGGAAACCATTACCGATAATAGAATTTAATTCCTTATCTAATCTCTTTTGGATTAAAAGAGGTAATTTACCATTTACTTCATACTTCTTAACTTCTTTCATACAAATATTCTTTAATTCTTCCTTTACAGAAGGAACAGTATGACCAACAACGTCTAATACCTTATCTTTTAAGAAGTCATCAGTAGGAGTGTATAACTTGTCGTGGATAACACGAATGTTATCGTCAATCATATCACTAACCTTGTTAGTATTAGAAACGACATAACGACGAGCATTGTCTTCACCAACATAATTAGAATATTCTCTAATTAATTCAGGAGTTGAACGTAAACACTGAACGCCTACATTCTTCTTTGCAAGTCTGTGAAGACCTCCACCAACCATAGGTTGATTGATGTAGTAATCTCTATACATTTTTTGTTCAGGCTTAATATAATAAGCATCAGAACCAACTACTACTGTCTTATTAATTGAATCACAATAATTAGCAATTTTCTTAATAGTGGCAATAATATCATTCTTTTGATCTCTTGTATCAGAAATAGGAATATAACTTTCTAATGGTTCTAATTCCATATAGTCATAAAGTTCTATATTAGATTTAAAATCGTCAAATGACTTTTCAAAAGCCATTCTAAATAGACCGTCAAGACCAGCACTACCTAAGACTAAATTTTCTTTATATTTTTTTAACAAAGATAAAGGAATTTGTGGATTGCGTCCCATATATCTTGTATGTGCTAAACTAACTAGTTTAAATAAATCTTTTAAACCTTGTTGATTTTTAGCAATAACAATAGCGTTATAAGGACGAACATAATTAGGTAAATCTTCTTTTAGTATTAAACTATTTAAAGTATCTACACTAACATTGTCATTCTTAGTAGTTGTTTCTTTTAGCCCATAATCAAGAAAAACAGCAAGTTCATCGGCGTTATCAAATCTTAATGTTATTTCTCCCTTAGCACCTTGATTCTTTTCAACAGTTACTATTTTTTCGAAATTAACAACATTTTTCTTTGAACCCTTTCTTGTTTTTAATTTGGCAATTAACTTCATAGACTCAGCAGTATTATACTCAAAAGTATATAAAGCACCATCGACAGTATAAGGAATTGGAGTTTCTAATGAAGCCTCCCATTCGTCGATATATTCTTGATTACTTTCAATAACAAATTTTCCGCATTCGTCAGTATGCTTTTCAATGATGTTTTGAGAAACAATCTTAGAATCATCAATTAAAGAACGTAATTCAGTTTCCTTAGCATAAGTGCCATATTTAACAACACCTTCGCATGGGAACACCATATTGTCGTCCTTAACAGAATAATGATTGATTGTTAATCTATCCATTAAAGCAAAGAAAATATCATAACAACAGATTGCATCATAAATTGCTCTATGATGTTGTTCTAGTGTGCATTTTAATTTCTTAGCAACAACGTCAAGACTAAATCTCTTTAATTCATCCTTTAAAACAACACGAGAGAACATTAAAGTATCAATGAAATTATACTTAATATTTTTTCCTAAAATTGTCTTAATTTTTTCTTCTAGGAAAGGAACGTCGAATGTTGCATTGTGTGCAACAATGAAAGCATTTCCTACGAACTCAATAAATCCGTTTAGAGCGTCTTTTACGTCGATACCCTCATTATCTATCAATTCAGGTGTAATTGATGTTAAATCGACGATTTTTTGAGTAAGTTTAGACATATCTGCTAACTTAACAATTACAGAATAAGTTTTTAATTCATCGTTTACTCTCTTATATGCAGAAATTTCAATAATATCATCAAATTGGTTAGATAAACCAGTAGTTTCAATATCGACACCTACATACTCATAGTTGATTTCATTATTTCTAATGTAAACAATTTTATGATTATTTTCATCGTAAACATTGAATTCACATCCGTAGATAGGCTTAATTTCATTTGCCTTAGCGGCAACGACGCCATCAGGGAATGCTTGAACATTTTCTAAATCAGTAATTGCTAATGCTTTAATGCCATACTTCTTAGCATTTTTGAAATAATCACTAACGTCATTTAGACCGTCGTGAGTTGACATCTTAGTATGAATGTGTAATTCAGTTCTAAGCATATCTTCAGGTGTTTCTTCGATAACAAATTCTTCCTTATTTTCCTTTTGAAGTAAAGTTATACCGTTTTCAAGAGCATTGATTAAGACATCTCTTGCGAAAGTGTCATAAGTAATTTCACCCTTTACGTCGATATAATCGCCTTCCTTGAAAGTAGAAGTATTGTTAAGTTTTGACTTAGAAATAACCTGCTTAACGACAATACTGTCAATACCGTCGTAAATACTATAAGAATAGATATTTACTTTTTTAGTTTCCTTTAATTCTACATTAAAGATTGTTCCTTTAATTTGAACTAAATGTTCAGGGAAACTGTCAACTTCAATTTGATCAAATGGTAGATCAGAAATATTATATTCTTTGATGTCAAACATTTCTTGAACTGTTGCCTTAGGTTTTTGAGAAAGACTAGGCTTAGCAGAAGATGTTCTGTTTTCAAAGATTTCTAATTCTCCACTATTTAATTCAATATTTGAAGATTTTACTGCAGTATCCTTTTGGTGAGAATAAATAACATTTTCAAACCCATATATCATAAAGAAACCTTCAATTCTTCTTTTTGATTTAGGGGAAGTTTTAAATGTTACTTCTTCTTCAGTTGTATCAAAAATTATATTAATATCATTTTCATTAATGATTTCAATATTTAACTTTTGACCGAAATTTACAAAGTAAGAATATTTTGCCATTTTTAATAAATCTTCTTTGCTTATTTTGTTTAAACTTGCCTTATCAAAGAATAAAACAAAGTTTTTAAAATTAGAAGTGTCAATAAATCTCTTCATATCATCTATGAATTGATAAATCACCTCTAAATTATAGTCGGAATTTAACATTCTAAACTCCATTTCAATAGTGGTTTCAAGTCTAGTCAACTTAATGTTTTCTAAGACCATAAAACTTAAATCATCAGGATTGATTTTACTTTCAATCCTTTTTAATAATTTCTTTAACATTATTTTTTCCTCCTTTTTTTAAAGACTTTATAGTCTTTTTTAAATTAATTTTTAATACCATACCAATTATAAAGAAAGTTATAATCAATATACAACTTGATGCACTCTTAAACAATGCAGGTATAAAACAACAATAAATGAAAATGCTAAATATTTTTGAAACAATGTGGTTTTTATTCAAAAATACAACGATTATTTTTATTCCTGTTACTAAAAGAGCAATAATTAGTAGTGGTATATTAACTTCTCTTATGTCTTTTATCCATAAAAAACTATAATTAAAGTTTCCATTATTGACAAAATCACTTATAAAATAAAAAATCAATAAAGTCCATATACAAGTCAACGGCATTATAAATAATTTTATAATAGGTACTTGTTTTTTCTTCACATAAAAGAGCCATCTTTTATATGCTCTTGGACTATAATTTGACATTTCTTTTATAAATTCTTCGTCTTCGTTTTTGTCGTCAACTATACGACCATATAGCAAAATAGAAATCATATTTTTGCTATGCAACAAAACAGAACTCATAATTTTTTCAGGATATATCGGTAAAAATAGACTGATAAATAATATAACAGTTATATTACCAATAATTATGTAATTTTGACCAGTTAAATAAAATATTTCTAAAAATGGCACTATAATAATCTTTAAAAAGACATTATAATTTAAAAACATTTCATTTTTAAAGCCTAAAATCATAAAAAGACAATAAATTATAATAAAAATAGTTAATTTTATTATATTTTTCTCTTTCATGTAATTCAACCTCCTTAATTTATAATATTAAAATACCACATCTTTATTATATCATAAAAGAGGGCATCAGTAAATAAAAAAAGACCATTTCTTTTCAGAAATGATCTTATTTTTTTTATCCTATAATGATTGGATTACTTGAATCTTCATAAGGAACGATAATGTATTCTCCACTTGACTTATCATACTTAACCATACGAAGAGTAGATAAATCTACATCGTGTTGAGTATAATGTGCAGGGGTGTTATCAATTAATCTGAAGAATTCACTAGTTGCCTCATTTTGAGAGTATGTATATGCTTTGAAGTCAGGTTTAACTTCGTCATATTTACCATTCAAATTATAATCTAAGTAAATTAATTCATTAGTTGAACGATAATATAATTGATATGTTATCTTAATCTTTTTACCAATCTTTGAATATAGATTTTCAGTCATACTATCAATAACAATATTGAAGAAGTTGTTTCCACCGTATTTCAAAATATAATCTTCAACTAGATTGCTGATACTATTATATTCTGAGAATGAACGGTAATGTGAACCAAATATTTCGTCTACATTTTCAATATATAATGTATTGTTATTAATTCTGAAGTTTGTATCCTTTTTAGTGGTTACATTGTATGCTGTATTTCTATTCAATAAATCGTCTGTGAAAGTCAATTCTGTTCCGTCAAGGATAACAGGAGTATTATATTCGTCATAGAATGAAATCTTAGCACCAATTACCTTTTCACTGTCTCTATGACGTTTAGCATGGAACTTCATAGGAATTGATTTACATTCTTTGATTGCTAATGGATCATTATTAAATGTCAACGAGCATCCGTCTTCAGCATTACTCATTACAGTAAAGAAGTATTCTTTATATCTAGCAGGAATGTTTTCTGACATCCACTTTTTATTTTGAACGAAATCTAATACTTCTCCATTGTCGTCAGTCATATAGTTATTATATGAAGAAGAACTTGTGAATTGTTTTGACAATCCAGTATTTGCATTAGCAAATGAACCAACATTAAATGCTTCTTCGAAAATTGTTCCATAAGGGTTCTTTACTAAGTCATCAGATGTTGTGAAAGTATAAGTATAATTTGAACTTGTTTTTCCGTTAATATATCTTAATCTTAATGATAGAGCAATTTTTTGTCCAGCAGGAAGATTAGTAGTATAAATAGGTTCGTCAAATTTTAATGCTATTGAGCCATTTGTACCTTCAATTGTGAATGAATTAGTATAATTCCATAACTTATGGCTTTCGATACTTAATAATTCGTTATAAGAAGTATTGTTAGTTAATTGCTCGAAATACTTATATTGTTCAATATCTCTGAAGTTTAATCCAGAATTGAAATAACATAAATAATTACCAGCACTACCAGTCTTTAAGTATCCTAGTAAGCAGTTTTCGTCGTCTTCAATATGATAATATAATGAATATTCAACATTTTGAATAAATGTAAAGTCATCTGCGTCTAATACGTCAAGAATCATAACAGGTTTCCAATAAGGATCTTCCTTATCAAGATTTACTGTATAAGGATAACCATAATATTTATTATCTTCTTTATCCCAAATGTATAAAGTAGAACCATTTGTTTCATAAGATAAAATTGATAAATGAGAAGTATCGTTAGGTTCAGCACTTCTTGGTGTAAGTTTTGACTTATCGATGTTATCTTTTAGAGTATAAGCATACCAAGAATATCCTTTTAATACATATAAATATCCTAACGCATCGACATAATAATTTGGTTTATTTTGAATTTCGTCTTCACTTAATTCACTGTATTTTCTACCATCTATATAATAGTCTGAAATTGAATTATATGAGCCTAATTCGCTACCAATATTATTATTTAAGTTTAAATTAATATTTGATATTTTTAATTCAAAACTTGTTTTATCTTCTGATGCATCGCTATCTTCTGCCTTTAAATAATTATAGCCATAAAGGTTAGTATCATTAAATGTAAGTGGACTAATTAAATTTACTTGTTTCTCATTAGATGCGATTGAATAAGCGTTGCCTACGACAAATTCTCTTTCAATATCTCCTAATGTAGCAGTAAACATATCTAATCTTAATCCATCATTTTTAACATAATTGTATACTCCTTGAAGAGCAAATTTAGTTAATGAAATTTGAGAAGTAAGATTATAAGCAGTTTGTTCGATGAACTTTAAATCTAATGTACGATATTTTTCTAATATGTCATTAGATAATTGAGCAGTTGAAAGATTAGTATTATCAATAATTACAAAGTATCTAACTTCGCCATCTAATTCAACGCCATTTTCTGAATTCTTTAAGAACGCTTCCATTTCATTATAAGCGTTGTCAGTTGAAGGAGTAAATACTTTATCTGCTTCAATACCATATTTTTTCATTATTTCTTCCTTTGCTTTTGCAGTTTCATCGCTCTTATTAGTTACGAAGTAAGCAGTAACGCTAACTTTTCCTAATTGAAGTTCTTTATATGATTCACTTTCTTTGTTAAGTTCATTTTGGTTTGATAAAACGACTGTTAAATTGTCGACAGTTATTTCAGTATTAGTTGTCGACTCTTCAAAGAAGCCTTTATTAACTTTTTGTCCATTTTCGTCAACACTTACTGTTTCACCAGCGAACTTTTCGATATCTTCCATAATTAAATCCTTATTATTTTCAAAATAAGATTTTTCGAATGAGAATGTCAAACGATAATCGTTATAATTTGCAGTTCCTTTTAAGAAACGTGATAAATCGTCATTAATATGGAATGTATCAGTAAATCCTTTATAGAAATCCATAATAGCATCGTGGAATTGCTCACTAGAAACGAATATTAAATCAGATGGATAAGGATCTCCACCATAATAAATGTTAGCCATTTGAATATAAACCTTACCATCTTTTTCAACCTTATAGTAGTTTCCTACTTGTTCATTGGATTCTAATGTTTTAGGAATATAAACAAACAAACCGTCTACATCGTTATATCCATCGTCAGTGCTTGCATCATTTGCCTCATGAGTATGGATGTAATCAAATGTTTTTGTGAAATCAGAATTTGCATAACCAATCCAGTTATCAAAAGACTCGCTTGTTTGTAATCTCTTATCATTTTTGAATGCAGTAGGAACTTGCATTACATATCTAATTAACTTTGGCTTTGCAGTTTCTGTGATATTTAATTTTGAAACGTATCTGAAAGCATTTGTATTAAAGTAATGTGTTTGAGCACTTTCTTCTAAAATGAATGAGTTGTGTGTTTCAGAACCAGTCAACTTCTTAGGATCGAAAGTGGCAAATTTTACTTTATTAGCAATTCTGTGAGTATAGAATAATGTTTTATATGTTATATCTTCGTGGCATGAATGAGTTCCAAATGTAAAGAACTTAGTTATATTACACATAGCGTAAATACCACCACTCTTAATATAACCTCCTAAATAACTTGATACAGTATAAGCACCTTCATTTAAAGCACTTAATAATCCCATTACTGCACCAAAGTCTTCTTTTTTAGAACCTAATGCATTACTATTTAAATAAACATTTATCATAGTGTTTATCGCACCATCAGTCATTTGGTAACCGAATGTTGTATGTTGTTCGTGAAGTGTGAATAATCCACTTACAACATTTGTAAGAACCATTGTCTCAGCAAACCAACTTTCTGCAAACATATCTTTTAAATGTTCAGAATCTTTGAATAACTGTTCACTGTTTTTAGCCGAATATTCGCTCCAATAATTTTCAAAGCCTTCCATATCTAGTGAACCACCTGCAATACTGTCATTAACAAGGTTACCTAAGAATGAACCAGCACCACTAACAGCACCACCACCAAGACCTTTCATAAATGTCTCGAATTCTGTTATTAAAGCGTCGCTAAAACCAATTCTTGATTTAATGTAATTTGAGTAATTAACCATTAATTCTTCGAAATAAGTTCCACTTAATCCGCAGTTTTTAGCAGCCATTGGAAGTTGTAAAATACCTTCATAAGTTAAAGTATCAAATCTACAAGATAATTGGTCGCTTGCATTGAATGTTCCGTTATAAGTGAAGTAATCAGCGGCTAAATCTTCTGATGTATATGTTCTATCTGTACTACCACCCTTTGTCCATTGAACGCCAGATGTTACACCTGCATAAGCAATATAAGAAATGATATGTTCAGATAATTTATAAGAACCGTCATTTTCATAATAGTAATGAGGAATTGAACCACCTAAGTAAACTGCTGGAATAGGTTCGGCAAGTTCGCTATTGATATTTAAATATCCTACATTTGTACTAATCCAAGAATTACCCCATTCTTTTCCTAATGAGTTGTAAGTGTTTTTCTTAGGAACACCACTATTACTTGTAAACAATGAAATGTTTTCATAGAATGGTTCAGGATCTTTAATATAAATTAATAAAGTGTTGCCTTTTTGCAATATATAATATTCGTCATTACCACTTGTAATCATATATTCTCTCATCGCTTTATAAATATCAACGATTGAAGTATCTTGACCAAGTTTACCATAATGATTGTTATAGAATTGAGCAAATGCTTTATTATTTAAAGCATTATATACAAGTTCAAACATTAATTTGTAAGAAGTGTCGCTACCATTATAACCTTCTGCTAAATCTCCTACTGTTAAGTATTGTACTGTAACATAGAAGTTTACTAAAGTTTCATCAGCCCAGTTGTTATCAACAATACCTTCTTGGTTAAGATACCAAGAAACCATACTGCTGTTAAATAACTGAACAATTAATGGAGTTTCATTACTTCCATAAGTTTTATCAAATAAATACATTAATCTATTATTTCCCATTCTGGCTACAATACGATCATTAAATACTCTATATAAATCAGGATCACTTAATATTTTAGTAGCATTTAATAATGCTTTTTCAAAGTCATCTTCTGAATAATATCTGTTTTCGTTTCTTTCAGAGTTGTATGTTCTTCCGTGGAAACTCAATCCATCATATTTAGAAGAATCTTTTTCGATTAATAAATTGAAGTATTCTTCCATATATAGTCTTGCTTCGTCAATTAAATCGTAGAAGTCGAAAGACGATAATGTATTCATATTATAAACGCTATAAAGAGTATAGTTATCATAAACGAAACCAACATAATCAGTTTCTACCTTTGAATATTGGTCGTCATCCATATAATCACAAGTGCTTGTAGAACGGCAATCGAAACCATAATATAAAACATTATTATATTTATAAGAAGTTAAACCCTTATTAACCATAATATGTTCATAAATGTCGATGTCATTATCTGCCACATCACCAGTAATTAAAGATAACGAAATACCTTCACGGTTATATAAACCGTCAATTGTTTGCCAAGTCTTATGGTCGAACCAGTTAAACATGTGTTTATTTTTATCTACTGATTTAATTAATGAATTAATAGGAGATAACTTAACAGCGTAATTTCTCATTTGAGAAGTAGCGTTATAGAACTTCAAAACATTATCATAAGCAGTATTTAAATAATTGTCTGCGTCGTCAACCTTTGCACTTTGTAAATCAAGAGTAACAAATGCATTTGACTTGTCAACAATGTCATAGTTATAAATGTTATTTAAGATAAGTTGTTTTGTATCCTTTTTCTTTAATACATATTTTCCATAAATTTCACTTGTCTTTTCATAAATTTCATTAGTGTATGGATTTTTCTTTTGATATAATGGGGATTTATCGTCAACATTATTATATAAAACACTAGAATTATATGGATAATCAATTACTAATGAATTATCAGTATAATAATAGAAATCATTACCTTCATCTTTCTTTAAACCCCAATTAGCACCCTTTAATGATTCATTAACACTTAAAGAACTACGAGTATATTTTCCTTCATCATAATAATATTCGTATTGGTTATAAATTGGTGAATTTTCAAGAGTTTTAAAGATGAATGAAGTATACTTATAATCATATACTCTTCCGTTAATTGTTATGCTAGTATCACCGTAAGAGAATAATTTAAATATATCAGATTGTTCTTGTCCTACGACTTTTGTGAACAATTGAGATAAGTATTCATTATTGTAATTTACACTTACGTCGTTTTTACTAACATATTCAGTAGTAACAATGTTAGAAGAACTTAAAACCAAATTATATAGAGTAATACTGTTCTCACTTACTTTTGTATCAAAACTTAGAGTAAATGTATTCTTTGCAGAATCATTATAAAGATTAAAACTAAATTTTGAATTGTCAATTAAAAGAACAAATTTATATGCTCCTGTTTCTAAGATTTGGAAACTAATTTGTGTTTTATTTAATAAACCATCAAAACTATAAGAATATTCATCGCCTAAAATATTTTTTGACTTATTATCAATTAATTCTAAAGATAATTTCTTTTGTCTTCTCTTATCAAAAGTTATAGTTATTGAATTGTCGTTGTTATAATAAATATTTTCACCAGTAATATTAGTATTATATTCTGTGAAGATAGGAATTATATTAGATTTTTCAGAAATATAATTATTCTTGAAAATTGAGAAATCATTTTCAGAGTTGAAAGTTATTTTTTCTTCTCTTGTTGTTAATAAATATTTTTCATATTTATAATAATTTATTTCAGGATTTGAAATAGTATAGAAACGTTGTGTTTTAGAATGATAATACAATGTAGTATTTTTATTATAGTTTTCTAAATAATATCCAAACGCTTCAAGTGTTTGATAATCAGTAGAAGTATCTCCTGACCACCATTTAGTTAATTCATCACCATAATTAGCAACAGCATAGAATTTGTTCATCTTTTCAGAATAAGCATAAGTTACACCGTTTTCATCAGTATATCCTGTTTGCTTATATGCTTCGTTAGTATGATCAACGTCTTTGAATAATTTTGTTACGTCTTCATAAGTGATTGTATATAAATTTTCGTCTTCTAAATTGAAGTAATCATCTTTCTTAGAAAGAACTGTATTAACATCATAATGATAGAAATGGTATCCAAATCTATAATTATTTGTTAATGTCAAACGACAATTGTCAGTTGAACATACATTTCCTTGATAACTATAAGAAGGAACGCCTAGTTTTGCTAATTTAGTTAAGTCAATATTTTCTAATTCAAAGTCGATTTTTGATAAAGATGGATTTGGAGTACCGAAAATAGAATTACCCCAGAAACCTGCGACTTTATCACTATCCTTATCAAAGTTATATTGAGGATTATCGTCTAATGTTACATCTTGCTTATACCAAGTTGATAAATTAAGATTATATTTATTGAAGAAATATTTATAAGTAGTCCAGTCTAATGATGCGATTGAAGAAGTGTAATTTAACTTACTTGCAATCAAACTAGCATTAGGATAATAAACAACATTGTTTGTATTATCACCAGCAGTAACTTGCATCCATTCAACATAAACAGTTGTATTTGTACCACCTAATCTAATTCTTAAATTATCGTTTCCAATTGATTTAAATGCAATAGATACAATTCCTTTATTTCTAGGAATAGCAATTTCTTCTCCATTTATCACAAGATAAGCATTTTCACCATTGAAATAACCATTTAATGAAACAACATATTTTTGTCCATTAGTTAATCCAAGATTTCCACTTTGAATATAAGATGAAGTTTGTTCACCATTTGTTGAATAAACATAAATACCAGCAGAAGTTACAGAAGAATTTATTCCACTAGTAATACCATTTAAAGTGAAATTATTAGTGATGTTGAATAAATTGTAATTTGCATTTACGTCTTTATTTTCGTCATCAGGACTTTCTGATAGAGCGTCAATCTTTTCTAAGTTTTCGTTAGCAAAATAACTATAATCATTTATCTTGCCATTTACTTTTGCTTTGAATGTGCTGTCATAAGTCTTTACTACGCCAGTAGAAATAGTCTTTTGACCACGAGAATATTGATGCCAATAATAATTATTTTCATAATTACCATTTGTTAATAATGCTACATAATTTGCAGTAGCAGGATAATAATATTGAGAATAATATTTACCGTCAGAATCACTTCTATACCAAGTTGTACCGTCTAATTTTGTACAAACAGACTTGTCGGCATTGCAAGACGACATAACCGCTATGCTTTCTGTAATATTTGAAGAAGCATTCTTTAATGTTGTTTCATCTACCATTGATATGTCTCTTAATGCACCGTCGATAAATACTTTTGCTTTTGAAATTTTAGGATCACAACTAAATCCATTTACGTTATTTTGAGCATCAGCCATAGATGAATAACATAAATCAGTTGATGCACGATGATATAAATAACCTTTTTGTGTTTGTTTTAAATAAGTTATGATTGTATTATTAGTCTTATAATAGTTATAATTTGCTTCTCTTGTTGAATTTTTTCCAGAGAATAAGATATTAGTCTTTATATTTGAATATCCTGCAAGATCTGTTTCAGATGGATTTACAAAAGAAACAGCAGTAGTTTGTAATGCGTGTGGTGTATTAAATGTAATACTTTCAGCATTGCATACTATATCATTTTTATTCTTGTCAAAATAGCAATTAGTTTTATCTTGTTTATAACCATTTTTGAATAATACAGTAACTTTATAATTATTACCAGAAATTTGTGTTAAAGTGTAACCACTGATTTCAGTCGATGGATAAGGATAATAGATGTTTTGTCCACCATTTACTTTTGTAGTTTCTTTAGCATAATAGTAATATTTATAATAATTTGAGCCATTACTATTTTTATGATAAATTGCTCTTTGAGAATTACAATTATATTTTACATTAACTCCATCACCAGAAACATAACGACAAGCGTTTGTGTTGATAACTGGTGAATCATTCAATCCGTTGCTTTTTCCCTCATAATTAATAGCCTCTGGATAATAAGTAACACCATTTTTTTGTACTCCTCTATCAAAAGTATATTTTACTAATGAAGTATCTAATTGTTTTACACTATTGTTAAGTGTTGTGTATGGATTATATTCAAAGAATTTATAATATTTACTTTCGACCTTCCATTGAACTTTTACATCTGTAGTTCCTATTTTTATAGTACTTACATTATTAGAGAAACTTACACTTTGAATATTGCCTTGAAGACCAAATGTTTCCATTATTTTCTTCTTTTCATAACCACTATTACCTACATTAGTATCTTTAATTGATGATAAATTATAAATATTATTGTATAAAGGCAATGACATTGTCTTTTGTCTTTTCTCATAAAGATCATATTTATAATATGTTATATTAGAATTTGAATAACCACTAGAAACTATGATAACATCATCACCAATTTTTTGTTGATATCGATCAGTGTTATTTGTGTTATAACGGTCAGAATTGTATGGATTATAGCAATAACCACTATTTCTACTAGTACTTAGATTAAAATTAGCACAAGAATTGTAAGTTATAATTTTTTCACTGTAATGTAAGGTTTTATCTGGATAATAATAAATTTTTTTACTTCTATCTTCGTATGCTCCATTATCATCAAATTTTAAAGTATATTGATGATAATAAACTTTATGACCTCTAACTATATCATATATAGTATATGTTTCGTCACTAGGATTAAATTCTGGCGATTTTTTTGTAGGGTTAGTATAATCACCGCTTATTTGTTCTCCTGTTTCGTTTAAATTATATGAGAATGTTTTATAATAATGCTTATAGAAATCTAAACTGTCACCCCAATAAGTCATATAACTATTGTCATTTGTGCTAAAATTGTATGGTGCTCCAAACCACCAATCCTCATAATCAAATGTACCATAATTACTTTTATAAAGAACATAGTTTATAGCCTTGTTTTTTATACCCTCTCCAAGTTTGGTGTTATAACTGGTGCCTGCTCCTGATGCAGAAAAACATCCATATTTCCAATCTTCATATTTTGAACCATAATATGTAAAATGGGTTCTGTATTTGCCACCTGTTGCCGTACATGTGTCTTTGAAAGATTGAACACTAGCATAAGAATCAATATAACTAGGATAATCATTTGTTTGTTCGATACTAACAAGTTGAAACCAACATGTTGAAAAGTTCATAAAACCGCATCGTTCATTTTTACCATTCCATTGATATGTACCATTAGAATTATTAGCAGTATAATTTGAATAATAATTTCTATTGTTTTCATTAGTAGAAAGAAGATTATTCCAATAAGAACCATTGTTTCTCATCTGGTCTGGACGTGTGTTTAATGAAATATATCCATTATCCAAATAGTAATATACTTGTGAACACAAAGCGTAAACTGTACTTTTACTATCTCCGAACCATTTACCTGTTGTCGACAATCCTAATTTACAAATTTTAGAACGAACAAAATTTCTAGCAGTAAAATAAGTTTCATATCTTGTTTCTTTCCTTCCTTTTGAAGCATCAGTAACAGAATTAGTATTTTTAGTATTTACAACATATTCGTTTGATGATGCATGAGCAGTATATTTACGAGTAACTAATATATCTTGTGTTTTAGTAGTATCATATATTTTATTTGCTGAGTCATCAACATATCCATTAGAAACACCATTTCTTTCTTCATAGTCTTGACTTGTTTCAATCCATTGTGCTCTGTAATATTTTTGATATTTTAATAATCCTGTTCCTGTTATAGGATTTTTTGTTGTTAAATAATTTGTACCATTAACCTCATAATTAAAATATGAATTATCATTCAAACTTAATTTATTATTAGTAGTTGTTTCATTATAAAAAGTCGAACCATCTAAATTATAATCATTTGTGTTTAATGAATTAGTTAACCATTTATAATTTTGATCGTTTTTACTTTGAACTAAAACAACATAATTATAATTAAAAGAAACTGTACCACTATAAATATTCATTGTGCTATCGTTATAACTACTATAACAAATATTACTAAAAATTTTACTAGTAGAACATAATTTATTTACATAATTTTTGTATGAAGTTGTATTTTCTGGTATTTTGTCGTATGACTTGCCGTTTTGCTTTAAAGTAACATCATAAGTATTATAACTTCCATAATAAACAGAGTTAGAATATGTTTCATTTGAAGCCTTTGCAAACATAGAACTTTCTAAGTCTGTTGTATTATTAGGATAATAAAAATAATTATTAGTTAAATAAGTAGTTTCAGCATTTAAAACATTACCATATCTATACATAGCCTCTGATGTTGATTGAGTTTCAGGACGGCAGTCAATTCCTTTGACAGTAGGGCAAGAAGTATACCACGCATCAGTAAAACCTCCTGTCAATTCTGTATATGATTCGGTATCAGAAGAATTAGGATAGTATAATGTATATTCATAAGTTGTAATTTTATCTTGTTCATAACTTTTCTTTTTACTATCATAATAATTATTTGTTCTGTAAAATTCCTTATTTTGAGTATTTGGAGTTGAATTTAAAGAATTACTATCACTCCATAAATCTCCATTATCATACCAGTAATATTCATTTACATTTTGATAATAATTATATGCTTTCTTAACTAATTGTTCAGTATTTTCGTCAAGAACAAAATATTGATAATAAGGCATTTCGCCGTTTTTGTCTGAAGAAGATGAAGGCTTGTTTGCAATAGTAGCCCAAATACCGTCTTCTTCGTCAATGTCATATCTAGCAAAAGCATTTTTTGCATTTGTTCCAGTTCCATCATAAATATAATATGCCTTAGAACCGTCGTCGTTAACATAAACATAACTAGAAGTATCAAAGTTAGGATCACTTGGTAATCTTCCCGCATAATCTTTAGTTCTATAAGAAGTACCACGAGTTTCTAATACATATTGATATTGTGTTTCATATTTTTTAGTTCCTTGGTCGTCTTTATAAACACCAATTAATACATCAGGGAATTTTGCATCGTAAAGGTCGGCAGGCTTATAAGCATCTTTTGGCCACTCCCAAACTGTTTCGAAATTATAATAATTATCATTAACAGTTGTGTTTAATGCTGTTTCATAAAATCTTTTGTAAACCGTTCCGTCAACAATAAAATAGTTTGTAGAATAGTCTTCATCAAACTTCATTTCAGTAGCATATTTAAATTCACCTGTTTGTTTCCATACAGGAACAATTTTAAACAATTCGTATAATTGTTTTGTTAAGCCCTTATCAACTTTTAAATAATAACTTTCAAAAGTTTCGTCGGCTTTTATAGGTGTTCCTTCGATATAATAATTAAATGTTCCTTGTCCGACGTAATTAGGATTCCAAACATATCTTTCAAATCTATATTTAGTTTCACTTGAAAGAGAGTATTGTAATTCACTATCGATTGCTTCAACTGTCTTAGTTAAAGGTCTCCAAGACACACAATCATATACTTCACCGTTAGCCGCTATGCTTTCTTGTCCTGCTTGACAAGCGTCTCCTAACATAGAAACACCTTGCAATTCAAAACGGTTGTCGTTATTTTCAACAGTAGTATAAGTGTGATTAGAACCCTCAAAAGCGAAAGTGATATTACCACTGGTTGTTTGAATATTAAAAATAATCACGCCTAAAAAGATAAGTGCAAATAGTAAATGCTTAGTAATGTAATACCACTCACTTAGACTAATGCGTCTTATCTTACGCCACGAAATTATTAAAAATCTTTTAATATAGAAAAATAAATCTAAAAAGATTTCCATATTTTCACTCCCGACACATTTTTTAGTGTCATCATTTCTTCTTTTTTAAGGAAAGTGTTAAAACCCAAATAAATCAATTATTGACGATTAAAAACCGTTTCTGTATTTAATTCGTCTCTCATTGTAATAACATTATCAGATGTCAAAGAAATAGAATATTTCTTTCCGTCTTTTATAATTGTTAACTCTTTTGAAGATATAAAAGCATATATTTCATATTCGGCATCATTAAATAATACTTTTTCAGAAGTAATTTTTAATGTATTATTACCGTCTTCTGAAGTCCAGTCTCCAATATACTTTTCAGGGATAGAAGTCACTTCAAATCCGTCTTTAAAAGCATCTGTAAATTCATTCATAGTATCTTGAATTTCGCCTTCGTTATCTTTAATCCAGTCAAATATTTTTTCAGCAACTTGTTTAGCCGCAGGAATACTTTCTCTAAGACCAATTAAATCTTCATTTAATAATTCTTCATATTCATCCCAATGTTCAACCATACCTTCAAATAAAGATGCAGCACTTGGTTTTTGAATATTGCCTTCAAAAACTCCAGTATTATAAATAGCGTCTTCGTCAAGAATTGTCCAGCCATTTTTTACAAGATTTTCTATTGACTTTCTAATGTAATCATTCCACATTATAGAAGACATATCAGGTGATAAATCTTCAGGTACATAGAATGAACCATCAAATAATGTATATTGTTTTTTTTGATCTTGAACTTTTTCTACATCGATTTCGTTTAAGACATCTTCGTTAGCAACGACATAATTGCCATCGTAATCTTCTAAATTACTGCCATCTTCGGCATATACAGTAGTTGGAAGTGCAACAGTAGTTAACAAACCCAACGATAAAATTCCTTTTAACAGTTTTTTAAACATATAAATCACCTATAGAATTTTAATCTTTCGTTTTTATATAATTCTACTTTTAAATTATAACATAAAATTATTTTTTTGTAAATAAAATATTGAACACTTAAAATAAAAATGTTATAATAAAAATAAAGAAAGAGGAGTGTGATAACAATGCTTTTAAATAAAGAGAAAGATTTCTTAAAAGAATTTAATATAAAAAATGAAAATGATAGTCTTTTAGAAGAGATTAAAGCGTATGAAGCCAAATATCAAAAGAACAGTCTTGATGTTCTTCAAAACGAAGAAAAATATTTCAGAGACCAAGACATGCAAAAATGGATTCAAAAAATAAAAGTATATTTAGAGGCAAATGGATCTATGGAAAAGATTAACACAATCATACCAATAATGAAAACCGCAATTATAGGTAGTGACGTGTCAATTTTGAAAAAGATTGATATGGAAAAACCTCAAATGATTTTAATAACAAGTGATAATCCATTATTAAAAACAATTTTGTCATATTCTTTAATGTCAATGACTTTTATATATGTATTATCTCGAAAGCCTTTACATTTTCACGGAAATAAAATGGCACAAAATTTAATTGTCGATAATCCCGACGGAAGTTTATTAGAACTATCTGATAACTTCATAAAATAAAACACCTTATCAAAGGTGTTTTTTATTTAACAAAAAAGTTTCGGTTTTTTAATTTACCGAAACTATTCTTGTATAACGAACCTCGTCCTTAGATGTTCTAGCAAACGAGAATACATTTTTATATTCGTCGTCGCTCATATTATTCCAATCTAGGAGAGTGCAAGTTTGTATTTCCATTTCTAATACATTATATGTATTAAAGTTAGGAATTTCAACTTCGTTAAATTTTAATTTTTTGATTAAGAATTCAAAAATCCTTGCTTCTTGATTTTGAACCTTTTGAAAATATGTTTCATCGTCTTGATGAATTTTATTATAAAGTTCATTTTCAATATCACAACATTTTTCTTTGATTTGAGTTTTATTTTCTTCAATAAAATCCTTTAAGAATGAAAGATTATAATAATCTAGCCATTCCTTAGAATTTTCTTCGTAGTGTCTGAAAATCCATTCAAAACTATCGCCATAAAGAATAGTCGAAACAATATCAACAGCATCTTGATCTGTTTCAATAATGTTTTTTAACCACTCTCTAGCGTTTTCGTGCTTAGCCATTATGACCATAGCACAATTAAATGGGCATTTTCTAAAATAATTCTCCATTTTTCTATCCATATTTGGATTGAAAGACTGGATGTGTCTACTTTCGAAAACCTTATCTCTCAAATCTAAATAATGATGTCCATAGGACTGACACCAATTGACGTCGGCGTCAACGAAAAAGAATTCGTTTTTGATATTCTCTAAATTAAATGAATGCTTAGATTTGATCTTTGTAAGATCATAAAAGCCTTCAAAACTGCCTCCAATAAACCTTAATGTAAAGGCTAATGTTAGCAACCCATCGTAATCGTTATGGGTTATGATTTTTTTGTTTGATGACATAAAGTCCTCCTTTCTAGAGAAATAAATTATCGTCCTCAGATGTTTTATCTTCATTTTTAGAAGATTTCACATCATTCTTCTCCTTGTTTTTATATTGAATTCTTTCCTCGTGAGAAAGAAACAACATACCATTTTTTAAAAGGTAATTAACATAAATCAAGTTAATTGTCGCTAAAACAATTGCTCCGTATGAAGCGACGTAGAAATACCATTCTGGAACAGCAAAACTCCAAGACACTCCAAACATAAACAATAACGTAAATACATAATTAAAAGTTAACATTCCCATTGCTAAAATTAAAAGTCCTGAGCATTTGTTATACCAGAAGAAAATTAATCCAAAAACAATGGTATAAATAACTAAAAACCAAGCGTTAGACGAGCCAATACCAAAACCTAGTAAAGCAACTAAAACACTTAAAATTGAGTTTTTAATCATATCTAAATCTTTAAAATTGAAAAAAGATTTCTTTAAAATATCTAACATTTTTCCACCTCGTATTTATTTTTCTCTTTTTTAACTCATAAGAGTTCAATTAAATTATATCACGAAAAAAGTGATAAGTAAATAAAAAGTTTTTTTCTTTATAAAGTTTCTTTTTTCTTAAGTCTTGATATAGTACTGTACCTGGTACTGTAGTAACTATTAAAGAAAGTACTAAAAACAAAAATGTTACAAAAATAAAAAACAAGAAAGAAAAGAAACCCATATCAAAAAGCCAAAGGCTTTACATCCTTTTTCTTTTTGATATTTGGGCAAAGAAAAGAAAGAATGAAAAAAATAATGTAGATTTTTCTTAAAAATGTGATAAAATTGTTTACATACGTCTTGAATTATGTTATAATTAAGATGTGAATAGAAACACAGAAAGAGGTGCTAATATGAAATTAATAATCGCAGAAAAACCTGATATGATGCGTAAAATTAAAGACGCTATAGATGGTCGAAACGCTAAATCGGTTGACGGCTATTATGAATCAGATGAAATAATTTATACAAGTGGCTTTGGTCATTTATGTGAGTTAATGAAGCCAAAGGACATCGATATGAAGTGGGCAAAATGGTCATTAAATACATTACCACTTGATATGCCTGAAATTCCACTTGAAGTTAAAAAGGATGCTGTAAAGCAATTTAATCTTATAAAGAAATTATGTGCAGACAAAAGAGTTTCAGAAATCATAAACGCATGTGACGCCGACAGAGAAGGAGAATCAATTTTTAGAAGTCTTTTCGAATATGACGCTAGAAAACCTGCATCTCCCGAAAGACAAAATGAAAGAATACCTTCACCTATCAAAGTAAAGAGTGGTATTAAGTATTCAAGAATGTGGATTAAGTCTACTACTCCCGAAGGTATCAAAGAAGCATACGAAGACAGAAAGCCTTCTGAACTTTATGATTTAAAATGGAGTGCCGCTAAGGAAAGACGTATCGCTGACTATCGTGATGGATTAGGCGGAACGATGGGAATGACTGCAAAGTTCGGTAATGGTAAGGAGGTATATGTTATAGGTCGTGTAAATACACCTACTTCTTATATGGTTTATCTAAGAGAGTTAGAAATTAGAAATTTCAAATCCGAACCATTCTTTACTGTTAAAGCAGCATTAAAAGAAAATGAAATCGTCGCTGACCATAATCACGGTCGTTTCAGCAAGAAAGAAGAGGCTGATGCCGTTGCTAAAAAGACTGGTCTAGGTGAGGCAAAGGTAATTACTTCTGAAAGTAAAACTAAGAAAGAAAGTTGTAAACCACTTCACTCACTTTCTACACTACAAGTAGAAATGAATAAGAAGTATGGATACAGTGCTCAATTAGTTCTTGATACTTGTCAAGCATTATACCAAAATCACTCTTTGATCACTTACCCAAGAACAGATGAGACTAGAATTAGTCCTAGTATGGCAAATAGAGCCATTTCAATTGTTGAAAATTTACCAGTTTATACTGATATTACATCAATAATTTTAAGCAAAGGTTATAAAATTAACAAAAATTGTATTTCAAAGGATACTGAGGCAATCGGTGCTCATGAAGCGTTAACCCCAGTATTAGGTTCAATTAGTAAGTCTAAGATTGACAAGTTGACTACTGTCGAAACAAATGTATTCAATGAAGTCGTAGAGCGTTTCTTACAAGCATTCTTCCCAGATGCAGTATATCAAGTTCAAAACATTGAAATTGAAAGAAACGGTGAAGTTTATTCTACAACAAACATTGCTCTTTTAGAAAAGGGATACTTAGAAGTCGGAAACAGAGGTTATAAGTCAGACGAAATCTTATCATTAAAGGAAGGCGACATTGTTCACATCGTCGAAAACATTGTCTTAGAAGGTAAAACTGAACCTCCTGCAAGATTTACAGAAGCCACATTACTTCAATCAATGAAAAATCCTATTAAATATGTTACTTCTAAGGAAGATAAGGATATTTTAAAGGAAGTTGAAGGAATTGGTACTGAGGCTACTCGTGCAGGTATAATTGAAAATATGAAAAAACAAGGAATGATTGAAATTAAAAAGAAGACAATCTATCCGACTGAAAAATGTATGACTCAGATAGAATTAATCCCTGACGAAGACATTAAATCAGTAAAATTAACTGCTGATTTCGAAAAAAAGTTAAAACTTATTGAAGACGGAAAATATGATCCTCAAAAGTTTGATCAAGAAATCATAGAATCCCAAAGAAAGTTTATAGAGGTGTTAAAGAATATGGAAAATAAGAATACAAATACAAATACTAATACACAAGAAGAGTTCTGTAAGTGTCCACACTGCGGTAAGCCCGTTATCAAGAACAACTGGGGATACTTCTGCTCAGATAAGGATTGCGGAGTGAAGTTATTCTCTTCTGCTTTTGAAAAGGCTTTCGGTTATAAGAAGATTACAGATACTCAAGCAAAAGAATTGTTAACTAGTGGTAAGACAAAGAAGACTGTTAAGTTAACATCTAAGAAGACTGGTAAGGAATACGAAGCATTCCTAACTTATAAATTTGACAAGGGTGCACAATTCCCTAATGCAACAGGAATTGAATTTCCACCAAAGAAGTAATATAAAAAAGAAGTTTTAAAAAGAAAGGAAGTGTAAGTTATGTTTACTTACATTATAAGAATTTTCATAGCATTAATAATTTTAAAAACCGTTTTTATGATTTTTAAGAGATTAAAAAAGGTCTATCTTGCGATAAGACATAAAAGCATAAATGGTAAGGTCATTGCTGGGGGAACAGGCGAAGCGACAACTAAACGTTGGTTAAAAAAGGCTTGCCGTTCTCTTGGCGGTAACGCCTTCGTTTGTAATGATCTTTTAATTCAAGAAAACGGTTTTGATTCACAAATAGATCACGTTTTAGTTTCTGATAACGTCGTATTCGTCGTTGAGACTAAAAATTATAGAGGTTTAATTACTGGTAAGATGGATGAGACAAAAATCCAAAAGGACGGAGAATATGTCTTAAATCCATTTTATCAAAACAAAGGACATATTAAAGCCTTAAAGGGCGTCCTACCTAATTCTAATGATTTGACTTTTATTAATCTTGTATGCTTTCCTAAAAAGTCTAAGAAAGAAATTGGCTTAGCAGGTGGTTTAGGAGAGGCAGGATATGCAGTCAATTATAAAGAATTAAAAACTTATGTAGAACATTATAATTTTGTCTACAATAAGGGTAGCGTTTTTCTTGATAAAGGGGACTTATCAAAGTATACTCATTATACAAGAAAGCAATTAAAACAACATAATAGATATGTAAGAGGAGTTGAGTGTTAATATGTCAGTATTTGTAGTTGCCGATATGCATTTTGGTGATGATGTAGTAAGAAAGTTAAATCGTAGTCAATTTGAAACAGTTGACGA
>AUXO017457950.1_pt1 | contig 23841 bp, 18 predicted proteins | sample 768731 | NCBI WGS metagenome assembly AUXO01 (sample SAMN02715735, study PRJNA202380) | gut metagenome | biome: sheep rumen | host: Ovis aries | place: New Zealand: Palmerston North | reverse complement strand
TGAGATGATGTTTGCAGACTTTGTATTTCTGTGCATGGATCAGGTGGCAAATCATGCGTTGAAATACTGCTTTATCAATAACCAGATTAAAATGCCACTGATTATTCGATTGCCTTCTGGAGGAGGGAGAGGATACGGATCTACGCATAGTCAGAGCACAGAGCAATTCCTTGCAGCTCTTCCTGGGATTACAGTTCTTGCACCATCTAGAATACATGACCTTGAGTATTTTTGGAGCAAGGTTATTGGTTCTTTTAATACGCCGGTCGTGATAGTTGAGAATAAAATCATGTATGCGCAGAGCATGATAACCATTAAAGACAACAAGTGTGAAGGTTGGCAAATAGATGTTTCGGATGGGGACTTTCCGGTAATCAGATTTTCTTATGATAGAGAGGAGACAGCTAAGATATCACTGATTACATACGGCGCTGCTTTAACGACTTGTATGAAGTTGTGTGAAAAAATGCTCATAGAGCAGGAGATGTATATCAATATTGTTTTGTGTACTTCGCTAAGACCTCTTGATATTGAGGCGTTGGATGAATATACAAAGGACTCAGAAATTGTGGTGACGGTAGAAGAGGGAACGGACTATCTTGCTTTTGGAAAAGAGGTTATTGCAGATCTGAGTATACGTGGCAGTAAACACAAATATTTAGCGTATGCAGGTGATTATAATATTATTCCTGCTGATGTTGACTTGGAAAAAGAATTACTTATAAATATCGATAAACTAGAAAGTATCATCGATGAGAATATTTGATAGGAATAGTGAGATGAGACAAGATACGCAATATGATGTTTTAATAATTGGCAGTGGTATAGCTGGATATACAGCAGCGTTTGAAGCTGCGCAGAATGGATTGAGTACAGCGATAATAGAGAAAAAATTGATAGGTGGAACCTGCCTTAACACAGGATGTATTCCAATTAGATTCTTAAGAAACAGATTTCATGGAGAATCTACATATGGAGTAGATGCTTTACGTATTCTTGAAGAAAAGAAATCTTTATTGAGAGAAGGTATTCAAAATGGCTTTTTGAAGTCAGTTGATATTATACAGGGAATAGGATCATTTGTTGAAAACAATAGGGTTATAGTTGAAGAAAAAGAGTTTTCTGCTCACAACATATTGATTGCAGTGGGTACGGCTCCGGCGTTGCCTAGTGAAATGAGGTCAATTAAAAAGGCGGTACCTATAACTGAATTTTTGAATGATTTTCATGTTGCGGATGATATTGTTATTGTAGGAGCTGGTATTGCCGGAGTTGAAATAGCGAGCGTCCTTCATGATGCCGGCGTAGAGAATATCATAATTATAGAAAAAGACAGCCATATTAATACAGGGCTTTGGCCGGAAACTGACGGGCTGATTCTAAAAGAACTTAATGATATGGGAATTGATGTTAAACTCGATTGCGTGATAAAACATGCTGAGGAGGATGAGCAAAGAGTTTATGTATTTCTCGATTGTAAGGAGGTTTTAGAAGCTGATTTTGCCATAGTCGCATGCGGAGGTAAGGCAGATGTTGAGGGGGTGAAGTTAGAAAAAACAGGAGTCATTCTGAAAGAAGGATTCATTGAAACAAACGAGAAACATCTAACTTCAGTAGACGGAATCTATGCAATTGGTGATTCTACAGGGGGGATTAGGCTGGCGCATAAAGCAAGGATACAGGCTATAAATGCAATAAATGATATTGTAGGAAAGCCGGCTGTTGATGAGAACAATTATCCTATTGTGGTACATTTACATAAACAGATAGCATGTGTCGGCAAAAGTTTTGAAGAATGTAAAAAATCCGGAATAAATGCAGCTAAAGTGGTTTACAGAACCGCTAATGAAGGAGCGTTTATTTCTGATGGAGAACCAGATGGAATAGTTAAAATAATTTATGATGCTAGTTCTAAAGTTGTTCTTGGCGCAATGGTTTATTCCATAGAAGCCGAGAATCTGATTAATACAATTTGTTTGGGGATATCACTTGGTATGAAATTAGAAGATCTTAAAAATCAGATATTTTTTCATCCATCATGTGCTGAAGCTTTGACAAGCGCAGCGAGGAATGCTTTATATGAAAGTTAGAATATGTGAATCTGCGAGTAATAACATATATTATAATCTTTCTGCTGAAGAATGGTTAATGAGAAAGGTCGGGAAAGAAGAACTTATAGTTTTCTTTTATGTAAATGATCCTTGTGTTGTTCTTGGGGCAAATCAAAATGTTGAGACAGAATGCAATATGAGTTTTATACATGACCAGCACATTTTGCTTGCCAGAAGAAGAAGTGGTGGAGGTTGTGTTTATCATGATAATGGAAATCTTAATTATGCATTTATTGGAGATCCACATCTTATCAACGAAGAAATTGTTTATGATTTGATCATTTCATCCCTTGGCAGATTAGGTATAAAGGCAAAAAAAGTTGGAAGAAATGATATTACAGTATCAAGACTAAAGATATCCGGAAATGCATTCATTTCTGGTGAAAAAAATTACTTTCAACATGGAACCATATTAATTAAAACTGATCTTTCTATGCTTGAAAGCTCTTTAAATGTGGATCATCGAAAGAAAATGATTTATGGCATAAGTTCTTGTAGACAAAGAGTGCTAAATTTAACTGATATAAATGTAGAACTAACGCCTGCAAAAGTTATTAGTGCTATAAAAGAGCAGGTTGAAAATAAATATGGAAACATTTATGAATATAAGCTTCCGGATACAGTATTGTTGAAAGAATTCATAGAAAAATATAAATCTAACGATTGGATATATGGGAGTGCTTTTGCGCATACATTCTATGTTGACGCGGAGTATAGCTGGGGGTATACCAGAACGTCTTTACTTATCAAAAATGGAATCATTGCTAATGTAGCAATTGATACTGATTCAATGAATGAAAGATTAAGTGAAGCATTCAAGGAGTGCGTTCTGGGATGTGAAATAAACGAACTGAAAGATCTACATGTTCAAAATAACCAGATAAAAGATATTATCGCAGATATCACTAAAGCGATTCAAAGTGATCAGGTGTAATGATGAATATAGATAATGATGAATTAATCAATATCTTTCTTGACATGGAAAAGGAAGTCTTTGGAAGTTTTTTATGGCGAGGAGAAGATATTTGGCCATTAATTAGAGTAGAACTATTCAGGATGTTGCAGAAATATATTCTGGATATTCCATATATTCCAAGCTATGAACGTCATAGAGTACATGAATATAATTTACAATCAGCACAGGATTTTTTGGAATCAGTTACTCAGAGCGATGTATTAATTATGGATATGAGCAGTCAGTATATATTTGATAAAGAAAAAAGTAGGTACTGTTCAAGAGTGAGTGGAGGAGTCTATGATGCTTTGAATAGACGCTACAGTTTGCTAACTGTTACACTTTCATTTAAACAAAAACAGCTGCCTGACGAGATGAGATTTAGAGCTTTGAATTCAGGTGAATATTCTGATGTAAAAAGTAGTATAGAATGTGCAGAAATCATAAAAAGAATAGCTCCATATTTTCCTGAGGTTGATTATTCATATTTAATGGACTTTTTTTCAAAGTTAATAAAATATATCGACGAATGGCTACTACGTGAAGAACAATTTATTGCTCTCTTAAAAAAAGCTAAGCCAAAGCTTGTATTTGTAACATCAGGTTATGAAATATCAGAAATGGTTGTAGTAAAAGCATCCAAGCAGTTAGGCATTAAAACTGTTGAACTACAGCATGGAGTAATAAACAAAAGACATATAGGATACCGTAGGGGAGACAGTGTGAGTCGGCAGTACACTGCTGACTATTTCTTCTCTTATTCAGATATTAGTAATGAGATTATAGGAAACACTTTTAAAGCACATCAAATGTATACGGTAGGATGTTATTATCTGGAGCGCGCTTTTAAAGAAAGTAGTATCAAAGAGAATCATAATGAGGTTCTTATAGTTCTGACAATTGCCGATGAGGAATTGCTTGAGTTTGCTGAGAAATTGGCTGATTTGGCAAAAACATATCCCGAAAGCATTATGATAAAGTTGAGGATTCATCCTGAAGAAAACCGCAAAGGAACTAGGCTTATCTCGATGATGAAAAAGCCTGCTGCAAACATGACGTTTGAGATGCCTGAAGATGTTTCGGTATATGACAGCATTAAGGAAGCAGAATGGGTGGTTGGAACAAATACCACGGTATTGTACGAGGCTGCAATGTTTGGTAAGAAGTGTATTGAATTGATCGAAAAAAAAGCTAGCCCTTCAGGTGATTTCCCAACAGTTTTAAGAGCGGAAGATTTGATATTTATGTTAAGAAATAAGAGAAACGAAATCGGAACTACGAGAAACTTTTATAAGATTGGTTATATAGATAAATTAAATAAAGCAGTAAACGAAATATTGCGAGGAAGAGAAAATGATAAAGGCTAAGATTTATATGCCAAAACTTGGCAATAATGATTACTATGTAACGATTGTCGAATGGTTAAAAAAAGATAGTGAACTTTGTAAAAAGGGCGAGCCAATTTGTATTGTAGAGACAACGAAGCATACACAAGAGATCATTGCTGAATGCGATGGCTTTTTAAAGTTGAATTTTGATAAGAATGAAGACGTTAGGATTGGTGAGTGCATTGCATACCTGCTATCTGATCCGGAAATTGAAAATGATAAAGATGCTATTATTCAGCAAAAAGCTAAAAATATATCCGAGTACAAAATAACAAATAAAGCAATGCAACTCATAGAAGAATATGGCATTGATATCACTATTTTTGAAAAAAACAAGCTGATTAAAGAAAAGGATGTACTTAAAGTCGTTGACGTTAAAACTACAGAGAATAAGATTGCAAATGACGAAATATTGATTTTTGGGTGTGGGGGTTTTTGCAAGAGTGTAATAGATATTTTAAAGAGTCAGGGAAGCAAGATAAAAGGAATAATAGATTATAATTACCCTGAAACTAAAAATGTTATGGGAGTACCAGTAATAGGTGGAATAGACTCACTAAAAAGATGGCATGAACAAGGGTATACACAAATAATCAATACTGTTTCTCTCAATAGGAAACAGAGGGATAGAAGATATCACATGCTGAAGGAATTGGGGTTTTCAATGCCAAATATTATTCATAAGAATGCAGTGGTTGAACCAAGTGCTACTTTGGGAGAAGGGAATATACTTATGTCAGGATCTTATGTTGGTTCTGATACAGTGATAGGTAATAACTGCATTCTTAACGTCAACAGCGTTGTTTCTCATGACTGTAAGTTGGGGAATAGCGTTAATATTTCTTCGGGAGCTGTAGTGGCTGGTATTGTATCTATTGGTGACAGGACGATAGTTGGACAGTGCTCTAGCATATACTGGGGGCTTACAATAGGTAGTGATGTTCTGATTGAGAATGGTTGTCATGTTTTTGAAGATTTGAATGATGGTAGTCAGATGAGACATTAAAAGCTTGATCTTGGAGGATATATGAATGCTTCAGATAACATTCATTCAACCATAAAAATGATTATATGGGATTTGGATAATACTATGTGGGATGGAATTTTATCTGAATCCGAGGTTAAGTTGAATGAAAAAGCTTATTTAATAGCAAAAAAGGCTTGCGATTGTGGAATTGTGAGCTCCATATGTTCAAACAACAATTATTTAAAAGCTATGGAAGAACTAACAAAGCTAGGTATTGGAGAGCTATTTGTTTTTCCTGCCATAGGATATGGAAATAAAGGTAAATATATCTCTGAAATAATTACCAAAGCACATTTGAGAGCTGAAAATGTGTTATTTATTGATGATAGTGACATCAATTTAGAAGAAGCCATTTTCTATGAGGAACGGCTTAATACCCTTAGAACGGACAATCTTGTGAGACTTGAAAAGTATCTTAGCACATGCGCTCAAAACGATGTAGAGCATAGTAAATTAAGACAATATAAGATACTAGAAGGGCGCTGTAATGCTCAAACTAATGGGAATGGTAGCACCAGCTTTCTTTATGATATGGACTTTAGGGTTGAAATTAGAGAAGTCAAAAAGGAGCATTATCATAGGATACTTGAATTAAATGCAAAATCTCATCAAATAAACTATACAAGAAAAGTGATAAATGGATACGAAATAGATGAGTTGAATAAGTCGGCTACTTTGAGATGGGTTGGTCTTCATGAAAAACTTGGAGATGACGGAATAGTTGGCTTTTTTTGCTTGAAGGACGGAAAGCTTATACACTTTGTTTTCTCTTGTAGAGTGATTAATATTGGTTTGCCTCAGTGGATATATACATATCTGGGGTGCCCTGATATAGACGCAGCTGAAGATGTGGCTGAACCAATAGAGAAAAAACAAAAACTTGAAGATTATATAAGAATATATGATAGAGATAATGAGAAAAACAGAAGCAGGAGCCTTTCAATTGCTGAGAAAGATAGAAAATTGATTTACTTCTATGGGAGTTGCAATATGCATCGGTGTATGCAATATCTGTCTTTACCTGATAATAGAATTTATTTTGATTCAAATCAATTTGTTGATGGCGTTAGAGCAGCTAACAATTCCTCTGAATATCTTTGCTCCTGTTTTACATTTAGTGATGAACAAAAACAGTTTTGTTGTGAACATTTTTCTAATTATAGAAATGGATTTGCTTTTAATCTTGCACTTGATAAACGAAGGTATGATTATGCCATCTTTTCATTTTCTGACGACAGTTTTATGCATGTATATGAGAGCAAATCGGATCCGTTTTTCAGAATTTCAGGAAGAGGAATGAATGGGGCTCCACGTATATTCATTAAATGCAATGACGTAAACGATCCGGAATTATGGTTTAGAAATGAGTTTGTGGATACGGGACTCATTACAGAAGAGAGCTTCGAGAGGAATCTTCGTGTTATAAGGAAGCATATTCCTATCGAGACTGTAATGATCCTTGTTGGTGAAACGCAATTAAAGGAAAGACGAAGAGGAGAGACTCGGCTGAGTGAAGAAATTACAGAGTCAAAAATGATTAATAGTGTAATGAAATCATTCTGTGAAGATTCCTCAAATAACAGCTTTTTTGTCGATATAAACGACATTATTACTAGCGCAGATGACTTTACGGACTATATTTTTCATTGGACTTGCGATTCTAGTTACAAAGTTGCGAGCGCCTTATTCGATGCCATGTTAAATAAACCATGTAAATTGAAAAATAGAGTTTTAGGTTTTCACGACGGAAAGAAGCCTGTGTTTATAGCAAAGGGTTCAGTTGCTGAATTGATGAAAAAATCTATTGCTTGCAACGCGATAGAAGCGGAGTATTATGACATAACTGATAAAAGCTATAAACAGATCAAAAATTATTTGGAAACAGAGAGTAAAAATTCATTTTTCTTGGATGTAACTAACGAAGCAATTCTTGATAAAATTTCGCAGGGTATATCTGGCATAGAATGGTTTTCATATGGAAATTCCGGATGCGATTCGAGGATAATTCTAATACTTGGTTGTTTGAATGATTATTTGACAGAAAAAAATATAAATACTTACAACAACTATTTGATCATAAGTCGGCCTTTATATCTTGATGGAAATGTTAAGCATCTTAAGTACGGACTTTTGGGAACTGAAGCAGATTATATAGCTTTTGACTTGTTTTACTTTTTGATAAATACAATAGATAGTATGGAACTGCTTGATGAGTTGCTTTATTATATAACAACCAAGTATAGTGCTAATCGGGTATATCTTTTGGGGATTACATGTAAAAGCAATGACGTCATATCGGAAAGAATCATGAACCTCGAGAACTATGTATTGGATAAATTGAAATGCAGATATGTGAGTGACGTGCTTTCAATTACAACAGAGAGAAAAACGCTAAAAAGTTCTTTGATTGATGCAGATGATGCATTTTCAAGATTATGTGAACAGATAAAAGAGACTGTTCATAAAGGAGAATTCACCGTTTGATGAAAATACTGATGGTTACAAGATATATATATGATGCGAGAAGAGAAGATGGAATGGTTGGGTCAGGTCTCGCTATTATCGTTAGTGATTTGGTAAAGGAACTTGGAAATTCTCACAGAGTATTTTTAATGACACATGATAGGATTTGCGAAGCTTTTGTTAATCACAACATCAAAAACATATCTGAGAAGTATTATTCTGAAGAAGGGTTTGCTTTGATGATAAAAAAAATCTCGCCGGATATTGTTCATTTCCATTATATAGATGATTATACAATCAGAATGATGGAATTTTGCAGCAAATATAAAATCCCGTTCCTTATAACGTTCCATTTATATGTTGGTGACACCAATATATCCGGTAGAGAACGGAAAACATCAGAAATGGAAAAGCGGGTACTATCAATTCCTGGATTATATGCAACATGTGTAAGTAGTGGAATAAAAAGAAAGATTATAAGAGATTATCCGTTTATGGATAACAGAATTGATGTGATTCTTAATGCAGTTAATGTGAAGAGGTCAGAAACTTTTCAGCATAAGTCATATGAGACGATAATTGGTCTTAGTGTAGGTACTATATGCGAGAGAAAAAATCAGATTATGCTTCTTGAAGCGGTGAATAAACTCCCAAAAGAAATTTGTAAGCGGTTTAAGTTGATTTTTATTGGGAGAGACCGCCTTCAAGGACAGCTTTCGACTAAAATAGGCAGTATGGGGCTTGGGGATATTTGTGAATATATTGGAGAAGTTCCAAGAAATGAGATAGTTAAATACTATGAAAAATCAGATATGCTTATATGCTCGAGTGAACTAGAGGGTTTTTCGCTTTCTGTGCTTGAGGCTATGAGTTATGGACTTTCAATAGTAATTCCATCTGAACTGGATTTTGTAGATGATCTACATGATAAAGAAGGAATGTATTTCTGTGACGAAATGACACCTGAGTGTTTTGCAGATAGAATTTCAGAATGCATAGAAGATATTCCAAATAATGGAAGATACTATAGAAACAATAAGAAAACACTCAAAGATATGGCAGTTTCTTACGAAAAAAAATACCATATGTTAATTAATAAGGAATTGGAATGAAAAAATTTAGAGTATTATTGGTTTATCCTAACAAAATGATGGCAATGATGCTTCCATTAAGTATGTCGGTTCTATCTGCTGTGCTAAAAGAGAATGGTTTTGAAGTTGAGCTGTTTGATACTACATATTATCATCTTGAAGAAAAAAGCATGGATGAAAAACTTGTTGATGTTTTGCAAGTTAAAAAGTTCAGCTACAAAGAAGCTAATGTCAGTCTTATAGAGGATAATGTTGTAGAAAGCTTAAGAAAGAAAATTGATGACTACAAACCTGATCTTATTGGTATTTCAGTCGTTGAAGAGACATTTGATCTTGCTTGTAGTTTGGCTGCAGCTACCAAAGGGAAAGTACCTGTAATAATGGGTGGTGTATACAGCTACTTTGCAGCAGATAAGATGATTGCATGCCCTGATGTTACATATGTATGCATAGGCGAAGGCGAAGGTGCTCTGGTAGATTTGTGCAATGCTTTAAATGAAGGTAGGTCGACAACCGATATTAAAAATCTGTGGATCAAAACACCAGATGGGAAAATAATAAGGAATAAACTTCGCCCTTTGGTTGATTTAAACGCACTTCCTTATATAGATCTTGATATTTTTGACCCACGTAGATTATATCGCCCTATGAATGGTGTATTAAAAAAAATGATCCATGTTGAGGTGCATAGAGGTTGTCCATATAGTTGTACGTTCTGCTGTGCACCAGCAATTAAAAAATACTACAAGGAGAATGGAATTGAGGGCTATTGGAGAAAAAAGACTTCTGAGCGTTTCATTAATGAATTAGTTTACTTGAAAGAAAAATATGGTGCTGATTATCTGAGCATTGGAGCAGAGACGTTTCTTGCTGTTACAGATGAAGAATTTGAAAAGTTTGCAAAAACTTATGACGAAAAAGTTGGGTTGCCTTTTTGGCTGCAGACTCGGCCAGAGACCATTAGCGATCGTAAAATGTATCTTTTAAAGGAAATTGGTTGTTGTGATATTTCTTATGGTATTGAGCATGGAAATGAAGAATTTCGCAAAAATGTACTACATCGCTATGGGACAAATGCCAAGATTTTAGAAGCGATAGGGATAACAGAAAAATACGATATAGCATATACCGTAAACAATATTATTGGCTTCCCTGGAGAAGACCGGAAATTAATTTTTGATACTATAGATATTAATCGACAGTTCAAAAAAGCAAAGAATTATAATTGTGCGATTTTTGCACCATATCATGGAACGCCACTTAGAGAAATGTGCATAGAGAAAGGTTATTTGGACAAGGACGCTCCAGTCATAGATATGCTTGATGGAGCTGATTATCACTATGCTCTTATTTCGAAAGAAGAGTTGAAAGGATTACAAAGGTGTTTTTCATTATATATTCGTTCTCCCAAGGAACAGTACGAATTGATTAGAAAGGCTGAGAAATTCGATGACGAGGGAAATGCTATTTTTGAAAAACTGGCAGAAGAGTATACCAAGAGGTTTCTTTAGTGAGAAGAGGGTAAAGCTATGTATTGTCCAGAACTTACGACAAAAGCACTTATTGTAAAAGACAAAATTACAAATAACGAAGTTTCATCTTCAAAAGAATTAGAGTTTGCTCTTCAATGTATTGCTGAGTGTGAGTGCGCTAAATCAAAAGAGAGCTTTGATAATATGTTAGATGAGGCTGAGAATGCTATTAGCATGTATATGAAGTCATTTGCCGAATGTAATATTGAATTGCTGAGTCTGAAAGAAGAAATAAATAGAACCCGAGCACTAGGTGATCTATGCAAGTTTGATCTAAAGTTTAAGATATATTGTCCAGGGAGAACCATTAATGAAAAAGAACGTGTTTATCGAGATGTTGTCATTAGCAAAAATGAAGGTGTAAGCGTAAGTAGCTATTTTAACTATGGGCTTTATGATAAGGAATTGGAATATAAAGAAGAAATTGTAAGAAATTTGGAATTGGTTAAGAGTGAGCATTACCAAAGAGATGTCGTTGGGAGATTTAAAGACAAAAAAGGATTTATTGAATTCTTCTCTGAGTTTTTAGGTCGTAAATGCTATTGCTTGGAAAAATGTACAGAGGAAGAATTTGTTGCAAAAACCGCTACGATGAAGTCTGTAATTCTTAAGCCTGTCAATGAAATAAATGGTAAAGGTATTATGGTTATCGACCTTGAGAATATGACTCCAAATAAAAAAGCAGAAGTAATGGGTGTAATAAAAAACAAATGCTATATTCTGGAAGAAAGGATAAAGCAACATGGCAGGATTGAGTCGCTTCACCCAGAATCTATAAATACAATGAGAATTGTTACTACTCTTTTTGATGGGGAACCAATAATCACTTCTGGAACACTTAAAATGGGAACAGGTAAGAGTCAAATAGACAATTTTTCGACAGGGGGATTGATAGTAAGGGTAGGTGATGAAGGTTACTGTGATCCTGTGGCCTATGATCACACAGGCAAAGAGTATACTGCGCATCCGGATAGTGGGATTGTATTTCAAGGAGTTAAGATTCCATGTTGGGAAGATGTAAGGAATACAGTCAAGGCGGCTGCTAGAAAAGCAGCGCCAGCCATATTCGTTGGCTGGGATGTTGCTGTTGGGAACGATGGCAGAGTATTCATTATAGAGGCAGAATGCTTATGCTGAAAAAATACGATACCTTTTTTAATATCTATATATTGTCAGATTTGCATATATGTACTAGGGAATCACAAATAAAATATGCAAAATCAGTTAGACCTAAAGATATAATAATAAAGAATTATTCAGGTAAGGTGCTTCATAAAGCAGTTAGCGAGATTCTTAGGGCTGATAATGCAAATGCAGTTATTTTTCTGGGGGATTTAGTTCATTTTGGGGAAGAGACTGCGCATAAGCAGGTGCTTGGTGAATTAGAACGTCTTAGAGTAAATGGGATAGAAGTGTTTGTACTGTTTGATACGCATGATAGGTTAAATTGGGTTGAGAAAAGTACATCATATTCAGAAAATCAAAAAAAGCTTTATGAAATGTATGCTGAGTACGGATGGTCTAATGCCATAAGCATTCATAATGAAACGAAATCATATTTAGTTGAATTGGGGGAAAAGATACTTTTCTTTGCGCTTAATACTGATGTGAATCCAAAGAATTCGAATGGAATACATACGGGTATTCATGAATGGTTAAAAAAACAATGCGATCGTGTAAATGAAGAAAAAGTTATTATTTGTGGAATTCATCGACCTATGAGGGCTCCAGATGATTTTTATGCAGAGAAATCTTATTCTCAGATGATAGCAAATGCAGATAGTGAAATAGAATTCTTGGCAGAGAATGGTGTTAATCTTATAATATCCGGTCACACGCATATTCAGTGTGATCCTATTGGAGAAAATATTGGAAACAAGAAAATCTATACTATGAATGTTGGGGCTGCAGCAGATTATGCATGTGTAATGAATAGAATATCAATCAATATTCACACCAAGGAAGCTATAAACCAAACTATTTATATACCTAATGATATTTTCCAAGGTGAAGGGGAATACTTGTATGAGCATTGTTACAACTCTTATTACAAATATGTATATGAAGTTATTGATCATATGGATAGTGATTTTGAGTGGTTTCAATATCGGGTACCTTTATATATGAATCCGCCACAAGTAGCACTGGACAAAGAAAAATGGATTAGCTTAGGTAAATGGATAAGAGAACTGACACCACAGTATCTTTCGCAAATTACGGATTCTGGATATTCGTATACTTACTCTTTTGCCGAACTGATTACTATGCTTTTTATGGAACATCATTTTGGCAGAAGTATTGCAGGCAATACTTCTGTAGACATGGATTTAGACGAACTCATTAAGTATTGCAGGATACAAGGTAATATTAAAAAGTTGTTTAAAGATATTTCAATAACTGCCAAGCTCATGGAGTCTATGCGAAGGGATATACATACTTCAAATAAGCTTAGGCTTTCAGACAATAAAGGAGAATAAAATGAGGACTGGACTTTTTATTACAGTCAGGCTTGATTCTAGTAGACTTAAGAATAAGGCAGAAAAAAAGATTTTAGATATTCCGGTACTTGTTCACGTAATAAACAGAGCCAAGTTAGCCAAAGGTTTCGATGAGATTATTGTCTGTACAACAGACAGGTCGGTTGATGATCGAATCGAAGAGATGGTTCGTGAATGTGATGTCAACATTTTTAGAGGCGGTTTAAAAGACAAACTTGAAAGATGGCTGGGGGCAGCACAAAAATACAATATAGATTATATAGTTACTTTTGATGGAGATGATCTATTCTGCGATCCAATGTTATTAAGTATGGGAGTTGAGCAGATAAAGCAGGATGAGTATGACTTTATTGAAGCTCCGGAAGGAATTATATGTGGAGCGTTTACTTATGCTTTCCGCGCAGATGCACTAGCGAAAGTATGCGAAATAAAGAACACAGATGATACAGAAATGATGTGGACATATTTTAAAGATTCAGGATTATTCAAATGCGGATATCTTAAGAATGTTGACAGCATCTATTTTAATGACAGTTATCGTCTTACTTTGGATTATCCAGAAGATTTTGAACTCTTTACAAAGGTATTCGAGCATTTTGATTGTAAAAATAACGATATACCACTTATAGATATAATAGGTTATTTTAAAGAGCATCCAGAGATTCCGATGATCAATATTGCAAGGCAGCAGGAATTTATTGATAATCAAAAAAAACGTACGCATCTTGAGTTAAAGACTAATTTAAAAGGAGTGTAGCTGACATGGAAAATCCATCAAAGTATTTGGGAAACGAAATTAAATACTTGGAAAAGGTATTGAATGGAGAGTCGTGGTCGGCTACAGGAGGAAGCTGGACGATAGGTCTGGAACAGTTCTTTTCGAAGATTATAGGGACAAGATATGCTGTGGCGTTCAACTCAGGAACATCAACTCTGCATGCGGCAATTGAGGCAGCTGGTGTTAAACCGGGAGATGAAATTCTGACACCTGCACTTACTGTAATCATGGATTCCACAGCAGTATTTCATGCAAATGCTGTTCCGGTTTATTGTGATATCGATGAAAATACTTTTAATGTTGATCCGGATAAAATTGAGGAACACATTACTAAAAAGACTAAGGCAATAATTGCAGTTGCTCTTTATGGGCTTTCTCCTGAATATGACAGAATTCTTGAGATTGCTAAAAAGCATAATCTGTTTGTTATTGAGGATAATGCTCAGGCGTTCATGAGTACATATAAAGGGAAAATACTTGGAACTATTGGAGATATGGCAAGCTTTAGCTTTGAGAATTCAAAACATATTTCCTGCGGTGAAGGAGGAATGATCACAACTGACAATAAGAATTATGCAAAGATGTGTCGTAAGATTGGGGGACACGGTTTTAAGAATCTTGAAGCAGATGATGGAAGAATACGACTAAATCAGGAAGTTTTTCAGGATCCGGATTATAAGAGACATGACATATTGGGATGGAATTACAGAATGCCTGAATTTACAGCTGCTGTAGCTTATGCTCAATTGGAAAGGGCAAATAAACTTGTAGAAATGAGGAAGCAGTCAGCGCAAATCTTTCTTGATGCAATAGAGGGCTGCAGTTTTCTCAAGCCACAATATACTCCAGACTATTGTGATAATACATATTATTCTCTAGCTGTTAGGTATTTGGGAGAAGAGCAATTTGGAGTTACGTGGCAGGAGTTTAGGAAAAAGTATGTTGAAATGGGGGGAGATGGATACTATGGTGCGTGGAGCGTTCCATATCTTGAGCCCGTTATAGCAGAAAGGACTTTTGCAAAGAGACTTCCTTCGATTTATGAAAACGTCACTTATGAAGAGGGCTTGTGTCCTAAAGCTGAAAAGGTTCAAAAGCAAATCATGCAAATAAAAACAAATTATAGGGATATTGAATTGGCAAAAAAGAAGGCGGATATACTACATAAATTACTTATGCAATATAAATAAGGGATGAAAAGTAATGAATATAAAAGATTATTATGGTGCAAAATGGCTTGCTGAATATAACTGGGATTGTTTGTGCTGTCATGACAGGGCACTGTCAATTGTATTTGATGAGTTAAATTATGGATCCTCGTTATTCATGTTGCTTTTGAAAATGTTTGGAAGCGATATGCTAAAAAACAACAGGGATCTTGCAATTGGATCACCTGCTTATTATAAAAAAATGTCCGAAAATTGTGGAGTGGAATTATCTCGATACAGTGTAGAAGCATGTGAATTTGAAGATGCTATTCTTAAGTTCCTTTCAGAAGATAAATGGATTGTGTGTACGACAAATAACGCTTGGCAGCCGGGGTCTATGCATTATAAAAAAAAGAGCCATTTACATTTTTTTGTTCTCCTTGATTATTCAAAAGAAAATGATGAGTATATCATCTATGACGAAGATGAAACTAAGCAGTACTGGAATAATACAGACAAAGATGATGGTGTTAAGTTTTGTGTTAAACGTATAAATAGGAACCTTTTTCGGGATTTATGCTTACACATGAGGAATTGTGACGACCTCTTTTATCCGGAAAAATGGGATAGCCCTAACGAATATGCAGTAGTTTACACAATTGAGAAAAAGAGAAGCATGAATTTTACACTTCAAGGGATTTATAATCAGAATTTGGAACAAATAAAGACCTTAGTGGCTATGAGACATGAACATGAGAAATATCTCCATGAACAGTTTGGTATTTATCAGAAAGAGTTTCTTTATCGAAAACTTCCAGAGTTGGATAAAACAATGAACGAAGAGTATTTGTTAGAACTTAATAATCCGTTGGGGATGAAGAGACGTATTTTTTTCCCGGATGAATGTGCTTTGTTCCTTAGTCATTCAAGGTTTTTACAGGTTCAAAAAAGGACACTTAATTTAATGGCTGTTAAAAATGCAAAAGTAAGTGAGATATCAGATACTATTTCGGTGCTTCTTAGTAATTATATTATTCTTCGTAATACCATTGCTAAAGCTGTGCTAAAAAGAGATAAAAGCTACCTTGATAGCGCATGGGAAAAGTTTATTGCATTGTGGCAAAAAGAATGTGAATTGTATTTGGATATGATTGAAAATCGGGAAGAACTGGTTATTTCAGAATAAAAAGGTGCTTTAATGGATAATAAACGATTTGATACAAAAGTAGGGAAATACAGTTACGGACCGCTATGCGATAACTTTTTGGTAGAGTCCGTAGGTTCATTTACTAGTATTTCTCTAGGGGCAGATGTGGTCCCTAATCATGCGATTGAGTATATATCGACGCATCCATTCTTATTCTCGGGTTGTGAAGGTGACAGACATCAAGAGCCTTATGAATCGTATTCTGCTAAAAGCTGGTATTTCCCTGGTGTAAAACCTCATGGGAGTATTCCAAAAACAAAAAAGATTAGGATAGGAAGCGATGTTTGGATAGGGAAAAATGTAATAATTACAAACGGATCTAATGTAGGAAACGGTGCTATTATTGGGGCAGGAACTGTGGTTACAAGAGATGTCCCGGATTATGCTGTAGTAGTAGGCGTCCCGGGTAAAGTTATAAGATACAGATATACTCCTGAACAGATAAAAGCGCTTAATCGTATTCAATGGTGGGATTGGGATGACGATGTAATAAGGGCTGCCTACGAAGATTTTTATGGTAGTATAGATGATTTTATTTTTAAACATGATAAAAACATACCGTTTTTAAGCATTGTAATTGCAGTATATAATGGCGAAAAGTATCTCGCTGAAACGCTTGAGAGTGTTTATAAAGAGAAACAGGATAAACTTCAGATAATTCTTGTCAATGATGGCTCTGAAGATGGTACAGAATTAATTTGTAAAAGATTTATAGAAAAAGCATTGAAAGATGGATGGAAACAACATAAGTATATAGCAGCTTCTCATTGTGGAGTATCCGTTTCAAGAAATATTGGGATTGATAATGCAGATGGAAAATTTGTGGCATTTCTTGATGCTGACGATGTGTGGAACCCATGCATTGATGAGCTAATGCCTTATATATCTGGGGAACATAAAAAGAACGATATGATTGGAATGAATGTCAGGTGGTGTGATGAAAATCTCAATCTTAAGCAGGAATTCTGTTATCCGACTTTTAAAACTGATGTATCAGCATATAAAAATGTAATGAATGGAAAAAGATATTTTAGTGCATATATTTATCGAAGGAGTTTTTTGTTAGAACGTAAGCTTTACTTCCCTGAAGGAATTGATTTCCAGGAAGATGAGATGTTTCTTACAAGATGTTTATATGAACTATCAAAAGTTGAGTTTTTAGATGTGGTTAATGTTTCTCATAGATGCCATTTGGATTCATGGAGTCATAACAGGTATCCGGGAAGTGGAGAAAAACATATATACGCAGGATGGAAAAGGCTTAAAGAATATTTTGATGAAATGCATCATGATGATATAGATATTATTTCTTATTGTAATAAAAAAATGGAGTGGATACGCAAAAAGGACGGATTTTAACTATATGTTAAGGAGATTTGAAAATGGCTGAAATTAAAAGAAAACCATACTTTATGGTTCCATCAGATTATAAGATTGAAACCGCTGAGACTTTAGCATATTTAAATAAAAAATATGAGATGAAAGTTGAAGAGCTTTACGGTAATGTCCCAATTAATTCTATAGGATCTGGAAGACGTCCTTCAGATCTTCCACAAATAACATTGGATGATTTTAGGGAGTATGTTAATAGACTTGAGAATTATGGAATGAAATTCCACTATACACTTAATACAACATGTATGGGAAATGGCGAGTTTACGAAAGCAGGACAACAGGAACTCATCGACTTTGTGGGGGAAATATATGACTGTGGGGTCAGAATATTTACAGTTGCAATTCCCCCAGTAGTTGATATTTTGGGGAAGGTATTTCCTGACATAGAGGTAACAGTTTCAACTATTTATGGTGCCGACAGTGTAATGAAGATAAAGGAATTGGAGGGTAAAGACAATGTCAGACAAATATGCCTTAAAGAAGATGTAAATCGTGATTTTAACAAACTTAAAAAGCTGGCAAAATGTACAAATCTTGAGCTCACGACAATTATAAATTCTTGTTGCATTTTGGATTGTCCAATGCGAAATATGCATTATAATTTTGAATCGCATGCAGCGCAGGTACATGTGCCGGAGTATTATCTTTCGTGGTGTATGCTTGAGAAAATCAAAAATCCGGAAATCATGCTAAGAATGCCATTCATAAGACCAGAAGATCTTCATTATTATATAGAAGCTGGTATTGTTGGATTTAAAATTGGGGGCCGCGAACATAAGAATGCAGATATTGCGCGATCTGTTGAAGCATATATGATGCAACACTACGATGGAAATCTGTATGACCTTCTGTTGAATTTTTCCAGAGGCTATGTTAATCGACTTTTTTATATAGATAACAGGCAATTAGATGGGCGACTTGAAAAGATGATTAAGAAAACTGAACCTTGCATAAGAACGGAGTGTGATGAGTGTGGAATATGCAAACCATATTTTGATAAGCTTTCTGTTGATACTAAGTTGGTTTCAGGTTTCAACAGATTGTTTAATAAGAACATAAAAGATTGCATGGGAGATTAAATGAGTAAACTTGGATTTGGACTCATGAGATTGCCTCTTCTTGATGGGGCGACATCCTGGTCAATGGTGGATCTGGAAAAAACAAAAAAAATGGTTGATCTGTATATGGAAGGAGATTTTTGCTATTTTGACACTGCTTATAACTATCATAAGGGAAATAGTGAGAAGATTTTTGGAGAAATGGTTGCAGCCAGATATCCCAGAAATAGATATAAAATATGTGACAAGATGCCTATAGCACTAATTAGTAATCCACAGCAGTATGCAACTATCTTTCAAGATCAAATCAGAAAATGCAGAGTTGACTATTTTGACAATTATTTTCTTCATGCAATAGGACGTATTCGCTATGAAGAAGTTGAAAAAATGCATGGATTCGAATTCCTTAAGGATAGGAAAGAAAAGGGACAGATTAGGAAAATTGGCATATCGTTTCACGACACTGCTGAAATTCTCGATATGATGCTGACAAAACATCCTGAGATAGAAACAGTTCAGCTTCAGTTAAATTTTATAGACTGGGATGATGAGGCTGTGCAGTCAAAGCTTTGTTATGAGGTCTGTCTTGACCATGGTGTTGATGTTGTTGTTATGGAACCACTCAAAGGAGGGACAATCCTTAACCTGCCAAATGAAGCTATCTATGAAATGGAAAAGTACAATGGTATGAGCGTAGTATCATGGGGACTTCGATTTGTTGCGTCGTTGGATGGAGTATCAGTAGTCTTGAGTGGAATGAGTGATATTCAGCAACTTGTTGATAATATGTCTTTTATTAAAACGTCTAATACGTTAAATGAAGAAGAACGAAAGATAATAAAGTATGCGGTTGAACTCTATCAGAAGCAGCGGGGAGTACAATGTACAGCATGTGGATATTGCCTTGATGTTTGCCCCGTAGGAATTAAAATACATGAGTTTATAGCCTTGTACAATAATCACCGTAGGTTCATGTTGAGTAATGGTAAATATGGTGTATTGCCGGGGCTTATAAACACATATATGAATATCGGAAATGGGGATGCAATGGCATCGAGCTGCATTAAATGTGGCGCATGCGAAAAAATGTGCCCGCAGAAAGTCGATATAAGAAATGTATTGGAACAAATAACAACGCTATTCGAAAAGGAAAATAGGCATAGGAAGTTATGATTCTTAAACAATTTCACAAACAGGTAGTGAACCAAAGGGATAATGTAATAATTACTTATAATGACAGGAAGATTACATATAGTGAACTGGATAGCTTAAGTAATAGAGCTGCAAATTACTTTAAGGTAAAAATCATTTCAGAAAACATTGTAATATCCTTGGAAGAACCGATTGATTTCACAGTGGCACTTTTGGGGGCAATGAAGGCGGGAAAGACTGCAGTCCTTTTAAACCCACAACTTCCAAATGAAACCCGTCATATCATCATGCATAGGGAAAAATATGAGGCTGTAATTAATGAAAAAATGATTGATTATATTAAAGGCAGCGATATATCGGATGAAGCTGCCATCGCTGACAATCTACCTGTTCCATTTATTATCTTTACCTCAGGCTCAACGAGCGTTGCAAAGACAATCAATGTATATCTTAATATGATGACAAATTATAATGATGCATTCTATAGGATCATAGAAGAACTTAGTATTAAGAGTATGCAATTATTGTGCTCGCAGTACTATTCTTTTGGATTATGTAATCTGCTTATTGGGCTTTGCTATGGTATAGAGATTCAAATACCGAATGAAAAATATAAGAAGAATATTTTTGCAAATCTTAATGAATTAAAAGAACGTGGATTGGATATGATGATCTGGCCAGTGTCTTACCTCAAAACCATCTCGGCTGCACAGAAATTAATAGATATGATTCCGAGTAATATTAAACTTATTGTTACGGGAGGTGAGACACTAATAATAGGGCGCGAACTTATCAATAAACTAAAGAATGAAGGAATAACACTATTTAACAGCTATGGAAGTTCAGAAACATTAGGAATATTTAACTATGATGTAGAATATGATGATTTTTGCGAAGATAAGAATCTAATACCTATAGGGGATCCGATTGAGAATGTCCATTATGTATTGGAGGATGGTGAATTATTTTTAACGTTTGATTTTGACAATAATCTTGTAAAAAAAGGCGATAAATACAGAACAGGGGATATGGCCGTTTTTACAAATAACAAGCTATATCTAACAGGAAGAGCTGATCATTGCAGGAAAATTAGAGGATACCGAGTTGATATGGATGCTGTTGAGAGGACAATTTTTAGTAAAATGCCTGTTGAAGCCTGCTGTGTGTTTTGTGTTAGGAATAATAAAGAATTAGAAGAGTTGGGTCTTGCTTATTCTGCTAGCGCAGAAATAAATATTGATGAGTTCAAGAGCAAGCTTTCAAATGTTTTAAGTGATTATATGATTCCAAATCGTTATTACAGATTTGACAAGCTGCCAGTAAATTCAAATGGAAAAATTGATAGGAAAATGATAGAAAAAATTGTGCTTGGAGGATATGCAAATGACTAATAAAGAGCTTATTGATATTATCGTTAGGCAAATCAATGAGATGACAGATGGAGAAGTGACAGCAGAACAGTTAGACACATCCTTTGAAAACTTGCAGCTAGATTCTCTCTTATTTGTATTGCTTTTATGCAATCTTGAGACGGAGTTGGGAGTGGAGATAGAGTATTCGGATGTTGATTTTGAGTGCATATGTACCATTCGCAAGTTGGCGTCATATCTTGAGGATAATGTCTTGATATCGAAATGATTTTCTGTAATTAATCAAGCGGGAGGCATATGTTAAGGTTAACAGACGGGTATTATCTATCTGCTTATATTACTATTGATAAATTGTCAAATGTTTACGGCGTTAAGCTTATAAACAGACATGATCAAAACATAGCACTTTGGGAGAAAAGAGGCAGTGAAGTCTCTTTGGTTCATTACTGGGAAGTGGAGCGACTTAGCGAAAAGAAGCATCACAGTTATGCATGGTATAGTAAGGAGCAATTTATTCAAGTGATGAATAAACTGCTAGGGGAATATAACATTAGTATGCATGATATCAACGCAATTTGGGGAACAGATAGACTTGATGACATACATAGGTTTACTAATAATACTCAATTTACATATCATGGATTGTGTCATGTTTTTTCGGCACTGATGCTTGATACAGAAGCATTTTACAATGAAACGATAATTGCACTTGATCTTGACCATGCAAGTGATTATGAAACAGAAAGCTATCAGGAATTGGAAAAACGGGGATATGAGGAACATGTTGGATGCGTGTCTGTTAATGGAGATATTACATGGTTTCCAATAAAATCACCGGCTCCTTTATGGACAGCAGCTGCAAGAGAGCATGACATGGAAGAAGGATCACTTATGGCATTGGCATCTGCAACTCAATGTAGACTTAAGTCTTGCCGGCTTTTTGATATAGATGAGATATATGGAAATGAGTCATCTTTTTACAAAAGCTTTTGCGATTATTACAGAATACTCCAAGAAGATGAATTTAGAGAGTGTCAGGAGGGATATGATGAGCGGTTCTCTCTGAGAGAAAACAAGATAAGCGCCATGATGAAGATGGTGCAAGATTATTCTATAAGAATGATGGACTCTTTAGTTGGAAATATAATTAATCATTACGCTCTTTCAGCTGAGCGTTGTATATTGGCTATAGCAGGTGGCTTTGGGCTAAATTGTCCAACAAATACTTATTTATTAAACAAATACAAGTTTAAAAGACTTCAGGTTCCGCCATGTATCAATGATAGTGGTCAGTCTCTCGGGGCGGGATTACTTGCTTTCTATCAGAGCGGAGAAAAGTTTCATTTTTCATTTGGTCATGACGCGTTTAAGGGTAACAGGGTTTGTTTTTCGCGTGAATATAAAAAAGAGCTGCTTGATTCACAATATATAAAAAGCATAAACGAGTTCAGTGTTGAACAAGCAGTAGCAGATATTGAGAATGGCCCAGTAATTTGGATGGAGGGAAGAGCAGAAATAGGGCCAAGGGCATTGGGGCATAGGAGCATATTAGCTGCGCCGACTAGTATAGAAATCAAAAACAGGCTTAATACAATAAAGCAACGGCAGTTTTGGAGACCGGTAGCGCCAATGGTGCTACAGAGTGCTCTTGCAGATTATTTTATTGAAAAACAACCGTCAGAATTTATGCTTAATGTTTATCACCTAAAGCCAGAATATAAATATAAAGTGCCAGCTATTTTACATTTGGATGGAACAGCTAGGGTTCAAACTATAACAGAGGATTTTGGGCGGATATATGAGATCTTACATTGTTATTATAAAAAATGTGGCATTCCAATGATTTGCAATACATCTCTTAATGATAAGGGTGAAGCAATGATTGATGATCCTTTAAGAGCAATAGAGTTTGCTTTGGAAAAAGGTATTGATATTGTTTATATAAATGGCGAAAGAATAGAATTAAAAAAGGGTATGCATTATAAAGGAGATTGGAAAAAACGCAGTCCCCAAATAGTTCTTTCCCAAGAGGTGTCTTCAGAATTACAGGAAAAACTGAACCCTTACCATGTTCCCGATAATCTGATTGCAAAAATATGTAAAAGCAGCAAGTATAGATATTCATTTGATTTGACAAAGAAGAAAGATGTTGAGTTGATAATGAACCTCCAATAAAGAAAATGAGGACTTAATGAGAAAAGTAGGAATAGAGTTTCAAGTTTCGGATCATTGCAACTTGGGTTGTGCAGGATGTGATCATTTTTCGCCATTAGCACCAGCTCTTTTTTCTGATTTAGAAAGTATAAGAAAAGATCTTTTAAGAATCAAAGAGATTTTCGGTGATGAAAATATGGATCGAGTGCACATACTGGGAGGAGAGCCGCTTCTTAATAAAGAAGTGGTTGCATACCTGAAAATGTGTAGAGATATTTTTTCAAAATGCAGAATAGAATTGGTTACAAATGGAATTGGTCTGCTACAGCAGAATGATGATTTTTGGAAAGTGTGCAGAGACAATAGTATAATTTTGCGGCCAACAAAATATCCTATCAATGTTGATTATGATGAAATTGAAAAAAAGGCTCATTGTGAAAGCGTACATTTCAGATATTATAACGAGGGGCAGGTCATAAAAAAACAATATAGAATAAAATTGGATCCACATGGG
>AUXO011121945.1_pt1 | contig 23844 bp, 42 predicted proteins | sample 768731 | NCBI WGS metagenome assembly AUXO01 (sample SAMN02715735, study PRJNA202380) | gut metagenome | biome: sheep rumen | host: Ovis aries | place: New Zealand: Palmerston North | reverse complement strand
TCCTAAGGAGATTGTACTTCTTGTTCATTCTCATCTAAATATGTTAAAATTATATAATCTCCAGCTTTAATTCTTGAAGCATCAAAATCGCTTCCTCCACTTTGAATTACAATATTTCCAGAACCAATTATAGATTCTCCATTAATAGTTTTGAAGTCAGATTTAGTAGCAACCTCGTTTCCATTATATGTAAATTTAGCGTCCGGAAAATTTCTCTATGAAATTTCTACTGATATTCCGTTTTCTCCTGCAACAGTTAGTACATTTCCTCGTTTTTCTAATGAAGCACTTTGTTCAATTAATGTTAATTGAGCAGGATTCTACATAGGAGAATTATTTGCTGCATTGATTGTTGTTGTATATGGAGAAGCACTACCTGCTTTATTTTCAATATAATTTCCACTGGGCCTATTAGCTAAATCATTATAATCTCCACTAAATGCTACGTCTGCTAATTCGCTCTTATTGGCTTTTTTATCATTTAAATCATTAAGAGAAGCAGCAGTTACTTCCTCATTATTAATAATTATGCCATCTAATTTAGCGATAGCTTCTTCATAGGTATCACCTCCTGCTACAGGAGTATTTGTTCTATCAGCTCCATAAGTTTGAGAAAGTGTTCCTGCCGGTATAGTAATATCTACCATTTTATCATTAATAGGAAGAGTATTACCATTTAATTTTACTCCTTCTAATACATTTAGATCAGCGTCTCCTGGTTGTAAAGCGGTGTCAGCTTTTCCTAATGATGTTTGTACCTCTTGTGTTAAATCTGATGCGGGAATACCATTGTCAGGTTTAGTATATTTTTTATTAATGAGTTCTGTTACAGTAGTAGCAAAATTAGCATCATTATTTAATGCATCTGCTAATTCTTTAAGAGTATCAAGTTGCGCTCCAGCACCATTAATTAAGTTATTAATAGCCGTTTGGATAGCTCGTCCTACTTGAACATCATCTTGATAATTAGCATCATTATTGTATAAAGAAAGTTCTGTAGGAATAGTAATATCAAATCTTTCTTCTTCAGTTCCTACTCCTTTTTTTATTCCGATAGAAGCAATAACTCCACCATCAGGCATTTGACTTAATCCCTTGCTAGTATGAGGAGGATAAACAGTAACTTTATCTCCATAAGGAGCATATAAAACAGTTTGTTCTTCTCCTTTGGTAATTGTAGCAATAGGTACTAAAGCTTCCATGTCAGCTATCTTCTTACTCGGTAAATTAGTTCTAATATAATCACTATATTCTATGTCTAAATTACCGGCTTCTTCTATAGCATGTGCTAATGCTTCATCAGCATCACTAAAGCTTGTAGTTTCTGCCAATACTCCTTTTGTAGGAGGAACATATGCCCCATTCACAACTCTGTCTCCTAAAACGGAATTTACATTAGAAAATGCAATTTTAACTGCCTCTGCATCAGGAATCATATTACTTAAATCCTCTACAGTTAAATCAGTGGCAAACTTAGGAACAGTTACAGTAGCAATAATTTCATTCTTATCTTTAAAAGTATATACAATTTGTTTAGGATCAGTTTCATTTGTAATAATAGTTATTTTAGAACTATCATCCTATTCTAAAGCATCTAATCTTAAAAGTATTTCACAAATTTGTGAATTTATTTCAACAATAGCTTCTTTATTAGTATTAGCTAAATCCCAACTATCTCTTGCAATTCTATAACTTTGGTCTGCTGCCATTAAAGCTTTATTAGCTAATGCTAAAGCATCACAAGCTTTTCTTATAGCTTCTAAACAATCACCTCCGTGATGTGGTGGAGGAGGAAGAAGTTCTTTAAATGTATGGAATAACTAATCTAATGTAAGAGTTCTATTTTCTCCATCTCTTACTATTGGAAGTAAATCGCTTGGACGTAAGCAATGTACGCCAGGCATTTCAGAAATTTTTAATGGTTTACAACTCATTGTTCTTCTTTTTTAATTGGTTTACCACATTCTTGTAATATATTATCTCCACATTCTAATATAATATAACAATCTCTTTTAATTTCAGTATTTATTGTGTCGAAATCAGATTCCGTACACATATCACAACGTAAGCTCATAATAATTAATGCATTTGTACGACTTTATCATTATATGGATTTCCGTCGTGTAATTGTAAAAATTCTATATCAGTTCTCCTAGCATCTTCTTTTGCTTGAGACTCTTTATAAACTCTATCAGTTCTAGCTTTGAACCATTCTACCTCAATTTGTGCTTTATTCTTTTCTGATTCTAATTGAATCTTAGCTTCATTAAGTTCTTCAATTTTCTTGTTTGCCTGTTCTAATTGTTGAGTTGCTTGTTTAAGCTATTTATCAAGTTCTTGAGCCTGTTGTTGTAATTGACCTAATTGGTCATTTTCTCTTTTTTGTTTTTCAATAGCTTTCTTAACTTTGAGTTTAAAGTCTGTAAGACTCTTTGTTGTCATAGCTTCAACAATTAAATCTGGAGGAAGAACACCGCCTTTAACAAACTCTGGGACAATCTATTTAAGCTATTCTAATTGTCTGGTTATATCAGTACTATTAACAATATGTATGTCATAATCAGAAAGAGTAAAATATTCCGGAAGAGCTGTAAATACTCTTTGATATTTATCTCCTAAAACAATTGTTCCAGTAAGTCCATTTTTGAATACTATTTTAGCTTCATTGAGGGCATCTAATAACATTTCTTCTACAAGTACGTCCATCTGTTGATAATATTGTTTAGTGATAGTAAACGAATTATTTACAGATACCTGTACATTTGTAACAGCATCTTTTTGTTGTATACCATTTAATCTTTCTCTAAAGACTCCTGTAATAGAAGAAGTAGTCTATTCAATTGAATCTAATGCTATTTGTACTGCTTGAATTGCTTGTGCTTTTATAGTATCATCATATCCATTATAAATGGTATTGATTGGTGCTTGGCCTGCTCCTAATCTTCCTTCTTGTGCCGAATCAATTGGAGCAATACCAGACTTTTTATAAGCAATCCATTTCTTTAATCTTTCTGGTAAATCGCTTCCTAAGAATTTAGGTAATACTGAAACATCTACGAAATCACCGACAGTACCTGAATTAGCAATTAAATTATCTCTAAAGAAATGTAATAAGTTATATTTATCTTGTAATGAAACACAGGCTAATACCAAAGAATAAGGTTCCGAATTTCTATTTAAGAAATATACTCCATTAACAGTTAAACCACAATATGTTGGATTATCCTAGCTTCTTATAACATTTTCATCTTTACCATATAAAATATATATACTTTCTCCTATCCTAACAGTTCTATAACGCTGCATTACATAATCTTTATCTGTTTCAATCCATTCTACTTCGTAGACAGGAATTAACTTATAATTATATGTATTGTTAGGACCAGTTGGATAACCAGGAACAATTTCTTTACCTGCTTGTAATCCATCTGTCATAGGAGTTCCATCGTGTTTAGTAAAAGAACGTATATAATATGTAGAAGTACTAAATGCATCTTGCCATTCTGCTTCTATTAATTCTCTATCTTTGGCTTTTAATTTTTTACCATAAAGATTAAGAATTTCTTGTTTAGTTAACCATTTTCTAACTACTGCTCTTTGAGAATCTTTAATATAAGGAGATTCTGGATTTTTATCAGTAAAGGTATTTAATGGATTTAATACTTCTATTCTAACATTATTTTTTTGTACAGAAGGTTTTACTCTATAATAAGTATAACCAGTAACAAGCAAATCTGTTATTAAATATCTTAGTTTAGTTGTTATATCAGTTTCTCTTGACTGCATAAGATATTCTATTACATCTTGTGCTGCAATTTCATATTGAGAAACGAAACTATCATTTAAGTCTTCTATAAGTTTTTGAATTGCTTCTTGAACTCCAGAATCTACTAATGATTTAGTTTCTCCAGTTTGCATATACTAAACTAATTTATTATGTAATCTCTAATTCAAAAAATCAATAATTGATTTGTTAATCTATAATTCTTTTTCTCTTGTTATTTTACTTATTGTTGCAGAATCTTTACAAGAAACTTTCGGTAGAACAGGTGTTCCAAGATATTCTCCCACTAAAGCATCGACATGTTTCTTTATTAAAGGAATAAATTCTACCGAAGTGGGATTTCCAATACCATAGTTTTCTTCTATTGCTTGGAACTAATCGGCATCCCTAACTCCATTATAATAATTATATGCCTTTTGTAAATCCCATTTTGGGTAGACTAATTCTGCAATAGTTAAATCAGTTTTTTCTATTAACTAGTCTTTTGTCATTTCTTCTATTTACAGCTTGGGTCAGTTGGATGATATGGATAACTCTTTACACCAATAAACCATTTACTACAATCCCAGTTCCTATCTCTTAATTCTTGCTCAAAATATCTTAAAAATTTTTCATCGGGTAGTTCTGCACTAATGACTACAGGTTTATCATCGTTATTCATTCCTAAACGTACTACCCAACCATCAGGATTTATTTTCCATAGTCTGAGTGTTCCTATATATTCTTTACAATATACTCTTCGGATCAAACAGAGAATGGCTTTCTTCATTTCATCCTCCGTCATATGTATTCATATATCTGGGGTCACTACTATGTAATCCACTTGAATTACCTTCTGAGTTTTCCCAATTAAACATTGTTCGAGGTTGTTCTGTTTTCTTAGGAATAACCCCAAATCTTTTATATCCTTTTTCGTCTACATACCAACCAATATCTTGCCATCCTTTTTCTGGGGAATCATCTACTTCTTTAGGAACTATTCCAGATAATTCTTCGTCAGCAAGTTCAGTCATTCCCATAGCAGCAATAATATCAAATTTTCCTTTGTTTTCATCAGTATATCTATTTAACTAATCTAACATTTCAGGAAACCAGATATTCTAACAACTATCTTCTACATATTGTGCTATTAAATCAGTTTGGTGATTAATAATAGCAGGAGTAGCAGGAGTACCTATGGTTGGTGATATTTTCTTTTTATCTTCAGGATATGTTTTTAAAGGTCTATTCATAAAGTATTGTTTCCATCCTTTTGCTTTAGCCCAGTTAAGCATTGTTAAACGAGTTGCTTCTATATTACATCTACAATTATAATAAATCATTAATTGCATTGCTGTTTCATAAGCTTCTCTTTCATCTCCTGGTCTATCCATATAATAAGCAACATAAGTAGGTTCTTGCGTTCCAAATGCTCTTTTCTTAATAGTTATACAGAATTTAGATGGGTCAGAAGTATAATCAGAAGTTTGGTCTTGACCAATATCAATAGAGTCAATTCCTGCAATATATAAGTTACTCATTTCTTTATAAGAAACAGGATTACCGTCTTCATCTTCTGACTGTATATGCCATAAAGGATGTTCTATAATATGCACTTTCCCTCCTTCTCCAGGAACCCATTTAACGTCTTCTATGTTAGAGGCTACTCTTTCATTTCCTCTTTTGTACATAAATTGGAAAGTACCATTCTATACTTTAGGACCTTCTTTATATAATTTTATTCTTGCAATCTAATTAGTGATTAGGACTTTATTAAATTTATTTGTACCTTCAAGTGCTAATGCTTCTTCTGCTGTATAACAGTATTCAGCACAATATATTATATATGCTTTAGGGTCTTTTAATTTTATTTCTCTTTCCTAATCGTAGTATTTTTTTGCTTTTATTGGATCACACCAACCTCTATGGTCAATGTATCCTTCTTTATTTAATATAGCATAAGCAGGTATAAAGAATCCTGTTATAGTTTCTTCTCCTGTCTATGTGAAATTATGTTTATATGGAAGTACATCATAAACATCTGGATTTTCATAAGCATCTGCTAAACCTTCAAGAGCGGGGCCAGAGTCACCACCTGTTCCCCAACCTATTTTTATTCCGAATCGACTACCTTGTATTCCTACAAGAGCATCTCCTTGTATAAAAGCTTTTTTCCAGCCTTCCCAAGAACCTGATTCTTCATATAATAATAAATCAGTACGGTCACCACGAATAGCTCTAGGTTTATTAGCATTTATTCCGACGATTTCAGACATCCAACCATCTTCAATCTGTTGTCCATTTACTTTTTTATAGAAAGAAGCTCGTTTCCATTCATCAGTGTTGTGTGCCTGTCTAAGTTTAAACATACCTCCTTGAGTATTATCATTACAGAAATCTAACTATGTCCAACATTTATTTAATGTAGGCTAAAGCTAGTCTTCTTGGTGTGCTGCTATTACACAACGTGTTCCTCTTTTTGTTTGGTATGTATTTACAACTATAGAAGCTCCAATTTCTGAAAATCCTACACCACGAGCTTTTAATCCAATTGCATTTTTACGTACTTTCTCACATAAATCTATATAATGAAAATAAATGTACTATGCTACAAAAAAATCTGGAAAACTTTCTTTACGTCCAGCACCTGCTTGTTTTGTTTTAGTTAAGTCCATTAAACGATAAAAGTTTAAAAAATAATAATGGTCTCCAGTTATTTTATAGCCGTTTACTTCCATTCCATCTCTACAGCGTATATATTGTGTTTGCCAAAAGTCTCTATATAATTTAGAACCAATTGCAAAAGAACAATATTTACCTGTTTTATCATATGTATCTCTTGCTTCGGTAAACCATTTAGGATCAAAATCTAGTCCTCTTTTATCATCAATAGGTCTATATCCAGATAATTCATAAGATAATCTAGAATCAAAAAATGGAATATAATCTTCTTTCTTAAAATCCCATTCAAATTCTGTTCTATACTTTTTCTTGGCCTCTTCTACTATTTGATGATATTCGTCCTATTCTTTTTGCTTAGTGTTATTTATAGCATTTTCAATTTTCTCCTAAATCTCTTCTGGTAATTTAACTTTCTTTGGTCTACCTCTTTTTCTTTTTCCAGTAGCTGGATCAATTGGATTAACCATATATTAAAAACCAGTAGGAGTAAATCCTTCTATAGCACCACCACGTAATTGAGATTGTTCTTCCATCTCTTTCTTAACTCTATCTTGAATATCTTTAAGTTCATCAAGTACTTTTGGAAGATTAGATAATTCCTATTGTATATCTTTTACTTTCCAAATAGGTTTACCTGTTTGTTCATCTCTCTCTTGTGGGTCTATAGTATTAAAATAGTCTATAAATCTATCTACCGTTCTTTGAGATGCTTTTAATATCTTAATAGAGCGATTCGAATTCTAGAGTTCCTTGTATTTTCTACAAGCAGCTCTAAAATCCGGATCATTCCATTCACTTTCGGTAAGGTGAGCATCTTTAAGGGCTTCTTTATGTCTATCTTGTTCAGTATAATCTCTGTAAAAAGATTCCCAATCGATTGCTAACCAAATATATGTAAATTCACGAAATGCTCGTAAATGTTTTTCCCCTGTGGGGTCTTCTTTGCATATATTTCGTTCATTATTCATTAGAGTCGCAAACTCTCGTATTAAAAGGATATCTCCTTTTTCCAATTCTACCTTACCATTTTCATTATTATATTGAAATATATGTAACATTTATTTTTAATTATTTAATTAATAATAGACCTCCAAATGCATTTTTGGTTACTTTCTTTAGTCCACCGTCATGTGATTTTCCTTTAGGAGCACCTTTAATAGTTGTTATTCCTCCTTTAGAAGTTGGCTTGGCTCCTTTATGGAATCTTGCTACAGCAGCACCAAATGCTGTGTGTTTATTATTTTTAGCAGTTTCTTTAGTTCTCATAAGTCCTGTGTTACCAGTTGCATGGTGTCCAACAAGTCCTACGTTTGTAGGCTTCTTCTTTCCTTCGTCACCAAATGCTGAGAATACATTTCTTGTTACTTTCGGATGTTTGTGTGTGCCATATTCATTAAATGCTTTACGTCCACCGAATCTTCCTTGTGCATTTGTTGAAGCTGGAGTATGGCTTCTATCACCAAAAGCAGTAGAACCACCTTTCTTCATTGATTCAAGTTTAGCTCCCATTTCTGCTCTGATTCCTTTAACCATTCCAGAACAGCCTTTCTTTACCATTTTCTTACCACAACTTGCTTTAGGTGTTTCCATCTTTTGACATTGTCTGCAAACTTTACCCCCTACTTTAAAGTAGTTCATTTGATAACCTTCTGGACAGTTTCCTTTAAGTTTATTGATATAATTAAGTTTGGCCCCTCTTTTAGCCATTTGTGCTTGACCTTGCATTTGTTGCATAACTCCTTGAATCATTTGTAACATTTGTGATGCTTGTTGATCTCCTTGTTGTGCTGCTTGTTGAATCTATTGAATTGTTGATTGCGCTTCTTGGTCTCCCTGCATAGCAGCTTGAACAAGAGCTATTATTTGCTGCTGTGGGTCAGCTTGCATAGCTCCCCCGTCTTGAAATTTATTCATTTTTCCTCCAAATTTATTTGATTGTGGTTGTCTTATAAAAGAGGCTAAATCCCCCTGTAATAAACTAGTATCTGAACTTTCTCCGTTTAAATATTTTCTTAATGCTTTTCTTTGTGCTCCAGAATAACTGTAAGGATTAAATCCGGCATTTCTAATAATATCTCTAGTTTGTTTTCTATTAAGAGAATATGTTGGGTTAGAAACTCCGGATAAATCAATGTTGGCAGCATCTCTATTAAGATAAGGAACTGAAGGAGAAGGTTTAATATCCCCATTGGATATCAAACTTTCAAGATAACTACCATCATTTTCATTTCCTTCTGTATGAAGAGATCCTCCATAATAACTTTCATCGAAATTAGATAATCCAGAATAATTACTGTTTTTATTTAATCCCAATTGAGCTTTACGAGAAGCAAGATAAACTCTTAAAGCTCTATCAGACTATTCTCCCCATTTATTATCTTCAGCAACCTATTGCTGTTCTCTTTTATAATTAGAAAGATCATCAACAGAAATATTTTCATCTTCAGGAACAAAATATCCAAAATTTGAAGGTTCTTTTTCGTATTGATAATCAAAACCAGTACGACCTGTTTTAAAATAGTTATTTAAATATTTCTAAATTTCTATAGGAGAAGCTGTTCCAATTTCATCTCTAAATATAGGATCTTCCATATATTTATCTAAATAACTTTGTGGAATTATTCCAATCTTGCCTTTCCATCCCTTTTCAATACCTTTACCATAAAAAGTATTATTTCTTGTTGGATTCATATTATTTGAATTTTTCTATAAGACCTAAGTAGATGTTGAATGGGCAGCAGGTTCAGTTGTTCGTTGTTCAGTAGGTTCATTTGTTGTTTGTTGCTGATTTTCTTGTACGCCATTCTAGGTATTTTTCTTTAATTCATTTTCCCAATACTATTTTTTCTTATTGGCAGCATAAATCTTTGCGTCTAATTCAGCCATTTGTCTATCAAAATCAGAATTATAATATTTGGTTTCTTTTGTGGCAGGATTATACCAAGGATAAACTTTCCTAGCTGGATTAAAACTTCTTATTTGTTCTCCTTTTTCATTATACCATTTTCCATCTATTTTAGCAACATATTTTCCATTTTTTTGTTTTACAACTTTTTCTGGATTAATAGTATATGAATGTCCTCTAGAATACCTCTACCATGTTCCATTAGTATTTCTACTATAAGTATTAGTAATCATAATTTTATTTTAATTAAGTCTTTTGTATTAAATACTGCTTCTTGAAGTTTTCCATCTTTTGTAAACCATCTACATTTGATACCTCTTAAAGCAGGTTCTTTATCATCTTTATTTTTAAATATATAAGTTTCTTTCTTGACCACTAACATAGTGGGTTTATTTGGTATGTCCTACTTTAATGTTACGACATCCCCAGGCATAAAAAATATTTTTTCATTAATCATTGTTCTGTTCATTTTTAAATCGTTCTGTTAATCCGACATTTACTACTGCTGAAATATTACGTTCGTTGTTTTTAACAAGTCCTTGTTTATAAAACGGAATAGGAAGAGCAGTTGGTTTTGTATAGAATACAATATCTCCGGCTTTAATATATTTACAAGCAGGTCCTGCTTCTATAACTGTTCCCACTTGTACAAAAGCTTCTTCTTCATGGAATTCTCCATCTTCATTAGATTTATATTCTGGAACTAATCCACCTACATCTGTAATTAATCCATATTCATTTTTAACAATTCTTTGAAAAGGATTGGATGCAAAAGGTTTTATTAAAAGATTATCATACAATGGACAAATTTCTAATTGATTTAAATCAGAAACCAATTGTTTTTGATATTGTTCTAATAACTTTTCATGTTCATCCAATTTTTCATTAAATTTATCTACTTGTTCATTAAACTTACTTTTAGCTAAATCTTGAGTCATGCTATTGCCACTCATATCAAATATTTCAGCACCTGACTCTAAGCCAACAATACTTTGTGCCAAATCAACATTTTTGTTTTTTCCGAAGTTTACTTCGTGTCCATTAATTCTATCGCTCATATTAATTCATTTATTACCATTTAAGTGCGGGACAGTGTGACCCAGCAAGTCTTGTTTTTGCTCCAAGTCTACATCCGCAACCTTTGAAATAACCATCTTTTTTAACATTACTAACATCTCCTGTTTCTGGGTTAAGATATAATGCAGGATTACATTGTCCTCCTAAATTACTCTTATAAAGTGGACATTTCATACAAATTTTCATTCTCTGTTGAGAAATATCCTGGTCTAGTCCCAGTAATTCCCTTGCATGCCCTTCAGCTATGTCTCTTCCTTGTTTTATTAAATTACCTATTTCCATAATACTAAAAATTAAAAAATAAGTATTAATCTCTTCGACTCTTGATAAAAATGTTTGGTGTATGCTATTCTCTATTATTACGCACCCGTGTATAATATATAATATGTCTACTGAGATTAATACTCGATTTCTTTATATTTTTCTTCTTGAAGTTCGTGTATTCTCATTTTTTTATAATATGCAAGCATCATTTCTACTTCTTTTTTTAAGTAATCTAAATGATATATTGTTTGATTTCCTTGATGATCAAAATGAACAAGTATTAAATCATCTATAACAAATTCTGGATTCAATTTTTGTACCATCCATGCATATGTAGATAACTGTAAAGTATAATGATAAAAATTACAATCTTCTAACGTATTAAGAGGATATTTCATTTTAACATTTGTTTTTGCTCTAGTATCAAATCCAGAATGTTTTTTTATTTCTTTATTAGTTTTCCAATCGCAAATAACTATATGGTTTCCATTTTTAACTAATAAATCTATTTGTCCAGCAATTCGCAATATACCATCTTTGGAAGTTCTTGATATTAAATACTCTGGATATACTCCGTTTTCTAAGTCTAAATTAGTTCTGCCTTTATCACAAGTAAACTTTCCTCCTATACCAAATCTTTTAAGACTACAGTTTGTTCCCATTTTATAAAAAGAATTTTCTAATTCAGCATGAATTCTTGTACCTCTTTCTTGGGATTCTAAGTTTGTTTGTAACCACTGGTCTAAAAGATTTTGTTGTTCTCTATTGAAAGTTTCTTCTGGAATATCATAAACATCTAATATTTCTTTATTAAACTTGTGAGTTGATAATAAAGACTTCTTTTCGATTTCCCAATCTTCAGCAGGTAATAATTTCTCTAAAGTCTTATAAGCACTCCAAAATTCTTTATCGTAGGGCTGTGCAAATTTGTCTATCAGTGTTGTCACTGATATATATTTTTCATCATCATTTTCATTCCAGTAAATATGTTCTTTTTCATTAAAACATATACTGCCATTTTTCTTATCAATTTCCATATTTAATTTTTTATACGTTCTTTTATATTGGAATAATCTAAAATAGCAGCTAGCTGCTATATATAGGGAGCAATTGCTGTATTATAGTATCCAACATAATAGTCTTTAGGTTTATTATAAAATAATACTATCATTCCTAATTGTCTTTTTTGAGTTCCTGTTATTGTGTAAAAAGCAACAGCTTTTGCATCACATTCATAAACTCTTTCATATAATTTAGGAAAAGCAGCTCTCATATCTTCTATATTCTATATTCTTAAAAATTCTAAATTATGAATTTTATTAAGTTCATCTGCATAATAAATATACTCTAAATCTCTCCATTTATTTTTTAAAGATCTTTGTTGTAAGGAATTTATTTTTTCTGTTAAATAATCCAAATAAACATAACTAAATCCTTGAAGAGTTTTCTTTGAATTATGGTATCCTAATAACATTACATCTACTGCGGAAGTATCTTGTTTAGCTATTCCTTCAATACATGCGTTTATTTCAGGAGCCATTTTAAGAGTATAATTTTCTGATTCTACCTACTAACGATCTACATACTCTGAGTACTATTTTATAATAGCCTCGTTTTGTCTTTCAACATAACCTATTAAGAGAAAACCGCATAATATAATTATCAGAATTGTTTTAGTGGTTCCTCCTAATCCGTTTATTAAAGACCAGATTTTTTTTAAAATATCTAAGTTCATTTATTTACTGTCTTTTATTTTTGAGACATCATTTAATTATAAATCGTTATCTGCGATTGATTATTTATATACAAATGAATATTTCCCTGTAAATATTTTGAACTACGCAAATATAATCATATATTTGTAATAACCAAAATGAATTTAATTTTTTAATAAAATGACCGATATAAATAAACCATTTAAAGAATTACGTGAATTTTATAAGTATCTTGACGAGTTAGATAGAAAACTTTTTAGAAAATAGTTTAATATACTCGAAAAATATAGTGATTAACGATTATAGATTTAAATATGAAAACTCCAATTAAAACTATCTTCTAGGCAAATACTGGAGGTTATAGTAGTAAACGTGTATTTGGAGCATTAGGTTTTCTTACAGTTATTGGAATAACTATTGCCTGCACTGTAATGTCCACTTAGGCTCCTACTATAGCAATAGATTTAATATATGCTTCAGTAGCATTATTAGGTGTAGATAGTGTAACTGGTATTTGGAAAACCAGAGCAAGAAACATAGATAGGAAAACGGAAATAATAACAGAAAATAATACAGAGAATGACGAAATTAATAGCGAAACATCAGTAGAAGAATAATAAAGGTCTTGGAAAGTTAGATATTTAGTTTTTCCCTGAACAAATGGCAATTGTTCGAAAATAGGATTATAAAGATACAGTCATAAAAGCTCAAAACGGTACTCCTATAAACTCAACAGTATCTAATCAAGATGCCGATACAGCGTGGAAAAACGAAATGAGAGAATTAGTTGAAAAGAACTAGAAAATATCCACAGAACAAAATGCTACTGCAACATGGGAACAAGCAGTTCAAAATATGTTAAAATATAATCCAATATATAATGCAGGAACTTTGTCTGAAGTAGAATCTCGTCCTTCATACGATACTTATTAGGCTAGAATGAGAATAAAAGAAATGATACCTAATAAAAAATTACGAGAAGCATTTTTATTAAATACAATAGACAAGAGTACGAGGTTTGCTGATAATTATACAGAGAATGAATATAATAAAATTAGTAAACTATATGATATATGGTAGGCATCAGGAAAACCTAAAATAAGAAAAACAAATTTCTTTACTAAACTGTTCCTACCATATAGGGATGACAAGAGTAATAGTCATTATAATTTTCACTCGAATAATATAAGATTAAGTACAAAGGCCCCTCACCTTATAGAGGAATTATCTCATGCTCTACAATTTAAGCATCCGGAACTGAAAGATTTAATTGGATAGACAAGTGGACTTTTTGATTTAATAAAAAATGGAGATCAAGCTAGATATAGTAGACCAGGTAATACAGAATATCTTGCTCACACTATAATATAGCCATATTTAGAGGATTATGTAAATGGTAAATATACAAATCTTAACGATGTGATAAATGTTATAAAATAGGAATATGCAGAAGATAGAAAAGAGAAGAATTACAAACAAGGGGGTAAAATGAATACAATAGAATTTTTAAAAAATGGAAGTGGTATCCATATAAAGAAAAAGAATAGAGGAAAGTTTACTTCTTATTGCGGAGGTAAAGTAACAGATAGTTGTATTCAAAAAGCTAAAGCTAGTGGTAATCCTACCCTTGTTAAGAGAGCTACGTTTGCTTAGAACGCAAGAAAGTGGAAACATAGTAAAGGAGGTAATATACATAAGTGGTCTTCTAACTTTGGAAGAACAGTAGATAGTAATCCTAATTTAGATAATATGAAGGGAGATTATGTCAGTAAAAAATTAATTAAAAAGAAAAAATAAATATCTTTTTAATTAAAGAAAATAATTCTATATTATTACAGACAAATAAAGAACTTAAATAATTGAAACATAACAAGTTTTATAACCAGAATAAAGAGATATTAAAATCACACAAAACAAAATGTTATTTTTGTGGAGAAAAAGAAAAATGTTGTTTGGAGTTTCACCATATTGGTCCTAAGTTATTTAATGTATCACAAGGAGCAGGATGGGTAACTCCAAATCAACTTATTTAGGAATTAAAAAGAACTATATGCGTGTGTAAGAATTGCCACGCAAAATTACATAATGGAATATTAAAATATGAAAACAAATGAAATATTAAGTGATTTTGATATTGTATTATCACAAGATTATTCAGACGAAGAACCAGATTATTATTTTAAAGAATTGGCCGATAATTCCTCTGATACGTCTGTAGATGATACAAAAAATAAATTCCAGAAATTAATGGAATAGAAGAAAAATTTACCAAGTTTTCTTACAGATGAAAAACCATTTAATCCGACTATAGTAGAATCCTCTTACAAAGAATCTGAATATGGGATTCCTTATTCTACATCAAAACTTTCATCTCTTCCAAGTCAAACACAAGAACAAAGAGCTAAATATTTAATGGGTAAATTACAATCGGATTTACATCTTACTAAAGAACAGGCTGCTGGAATAGCTGGAAATATCCAAATTGAATCTAGTTTTGATACAAGAGCTGTAGGAGATGGAGGAAAAGCATTAGGTATTGCTCAATGGCATCCTGATAGAAGAATAGGATTAGATATAAAGAATATGTCTTTTGAACAACAAGTTGATTATTTAATAAAAGAATTACAAACGGAAAAAACTTGGATTAGAGGATATGATGGTTTAAATAGATTAAGAAGAGCCAAAACTCCAGATGAGGCTGCTGAAATTATTGATAAATATTTCGAACGTTCTTCAGGAGAGGCTTTAGGAAGTAGAAAACAATATGCAAATTATTATTATAAACTAGTTTAATTATGGCAGATTACGGTAGAATAACTATACAAAATGGAAAAAACTATTTTTACGATGATAAAACTAAAAAATTAGGAAAAGAAGTTTAGTTAAAAATAGGAGATACAGCTTTAGATAGAAATGGTAATAGAAATATGTGGGATGGTACTAAATGGGTTTCTGCTGAAGGCGGTGCTGTTGCCAGTAAATTAACTAAAAAACAAAATGGTTCTTTTACTTATTATGGCAGAAATGATGGTACAGGCTATTGGAAAGATTCTGCTGGAAGACGTTTAGCTGAAGACAACATATTAAAAACTGGAAATGGTAATTACAAAAGATTAAATCCCAATGGTTCTTAGACTATTTTAATGGAAAATGGTCAATTTACAGAAGATGGAAATAAGTTATCTGAAGTATTCAAGGATAACATGAGAAAAGGAAATGTCTATGATGTAAGAATTAGCGAAGTAAATGGACAAAAATATTCCAAGGCTCGTGATATAAGAACTGATTAGGGAGAACATAATTTAGCTCGAAATATAAGAGTAGGCTGGAGAAATGATACTGATTTCAGTACAAGATAGAAATCAATAAATACAATTAGTAATAAAGAAAAAGCTGAAAGAGAGAGATTAAATAAAGAAGCTTTAAATATAAAACCACAATTAAATTGGTTACAATAGGCTAAATCTAATTCTTCTAAAAGGATAGAAGAAGTAGCCAAAGCCAAAGAATTTGAGAACTTTATAAATAACGAGTTATCTAAGGATGCTAGAGTAGGAACGGGGGAATTATTATCAGAACCTACTAAAATTGATTATACTACTCCTTTTAAAGATTAGTATTCTCCAGAAAGTTTCTTTGAACAACCTGCAGCTGTTGGAGACAAAAATTTAAAACTTAATAAAGCTGTATAGAAATATGCCGAAACAAAAGGTATTGATAACTTACAAAAAGCACTAAAAGGACAGGAGACTATAAATACTTCTAAAACATTAGATAGAAGTGCTACTTAGTTAGCTCAAACAGGTGTGGGTTTAATGACTGCTCCAGTTGTTGCCACAGCTGTTGCTCCCTATTCTTCATATCTCCCAGTTTTATTAAGAGATGCTATTATTTATAATAAAATTATAGACCCTTCGACTAATTATATTGCTGATAAATTAAACTTGACTGGAACAAAAAGAAATATTTTTGTGAACGGAATAGGATTTGCTTCTTCTGGAATTACTTCTAAATTAATAGACAGAGGACTAGTAAATGGGATGCAAAAAGTAGGAAATATCTTAGATGAAGAAGCTGCATTGGGAACCTTAACACAAAAAGCATTAAATATTCTTCCAGGAAATAAAAATCTTGGACAAACATGGTTTAATGAGAAAAATAGAAAAGCTCTTACTAAAACAGTTGATAAACTTAGAACCTATCAGTCTTCTGATTTCTTAAAAACACATAATCCAATGGTTTCTTTAAATAAAAAAGAAATGTTTTATGATGGATTATTAACAGGAGTCCAAAATGGTCTTCCTGGAGTTATTTATGGGGCTTTAGAAAATACACATCCAGTTGTTGGAACCTTAGCATCTATTGTTGCACCTGGTTCTGGAAAAATGATACAAAAAGGAAATATGTATACCAGAAAATTTTTAGCAGAAAATAGTGGAGGACAAAAACGATTGGATGCTGTTTTAGAAAAAATAAAATAGGCTAAAACAAGATATACAGGATTTTAGTTAACTACTGCTAGAACAAATAGAAGAGCAAATGGTCAAAAAGCAGCTTTTAGTAATATAGATGATAAAAATGGAATGACCTCTGTTCAATATGAAGTGAATGGAGATATGCCAGTTTTACATAAATGGACGACCTTAAGAAAAGGAGATACATATAAATCTCCATATTGGGAAGAAGTAAATCCGGAGAGATTAATGGCACATAAATTAAATGCTCCGTATTTTAATGGTCAACTTGGTAATGGATGGGCTAATAGAAGATCTTGGGGAGATACGATGACCTTTTTCTCTCCTCAATCTTTTGAAGAATTTTCTAAAATAGCTAAAACATCTAGACTTGGCAGCAAAAAGGGAATAACTTTATGGGATTATCTAAAAAATGATAATTTGAAATATGATATTTCTCATGAAGGTGATTTAATAATAGCAAATACTCGTAATAAGGATCCTAAATTACAATAGGATATAAAACAACTATCCGAAATAGGAAAAATTTTATCTTCTCGTGGCGAAACTTCTAATATTTCTAAACTTAGAGAAATTGTGGAAGGAAAAGTTATAGGAGCAGAAAAAGGGAGATTAAAGAAAAATAAAGAAAAAATAAACCTTCCGGGACATAAAAGATTTGACGAATATTCTACAAAAGAATTATAGAAAAAATATTTAACATTATATGATAATATAAATAAAAATAGTTATGTCCCTGAACGCACAAAACAATAGTTAACTTATAATTAGAACGGAAATAGACAATCTTCTGATATATTTTATACTCCTGATAACACAAAAATTCATTTAGGTTCAGATTTTGGAGGAACAGGTTCTGGAGGAGCTAAAGATGCATTAAACAATGGATTTAGAGCTTGGGCAGTTTAGAGAGTTAAATCTTATCTAGATTTACCAGCTTATTCTCAGCCTTTAGTAGCCGGGGCAATTAAAACAAATCTAACTGGTAGAGATAGAATGTCTAATTTTAAAAAAGTAGGTAAAAAGATTAAAAGAAAGAAACAAGGAGATTTAACAACTAATAATGTAGAAGCATATCATATTAATGGTTTACCTACTATTAATGTAACTACTGGAGAGAAAAAATTAATACACTTCTAATGGAAAAATTAAAAAAATTTATTTTAAGTTGGGAAGGTGGTTTTGTTAATGACCCAAGAGATGCTGGAGGAGCAACTAATAAAGGAATTACCTTAGCCACTTTCCGACAAGTTTATGGAAAAGATAAAACAGTTTCCGATTTAAAGAAAATAACTGATTCTCAATGGACTACTATTTTTAAGAAATATTATTGGGACAGATGGAAAGCAGATTAGATTAAGAACAAATGGGTAGCTTATCTTTTAGTAGACTGGTTATGGCATTCTGGTAAATATGGAATTACTAAAGTACAGCAATATCTTAAATTAACAGCTGATGGAATAGTTGGACCAAAAACTATTAATGCTTTAAATGCCATTGATAGTAAAAAAGCATTTACAGATATTTGGAAACTTAGATATAATTATTTATGTGCCATAGCAAGAGGTAATAATAAAGTTTTCCTAAAAGGATGGCTTAATAGATTAAATGGAATTTAGTATGGATTTTTAAGACTTAATGGAGGTAAGAAAATCTAATGTATAAATTATTAAATAATTTAATTAATAAAATAGGAACTGATAAACTATTACATTGTTTCTTAGCAGGTTGGTTAGCAGCTCTCGGTTTTATACATGGAACAATTTGGGGAGTAATAGTAATAGTAGTTCTTGTAATACTATCTTTTATAAAAGAATGGTACATAGATCCTGAATGTGATTACGGAGATATTATATGGGCAGTTATTGGAATTATATTAACAACTTTAATTTATATATTATGAAACATTTAAAATTATTTGCAAGTCATTCTCAATTTATAGAACCAACAGATAAACCAGCAGTAAGTTACTGTGAATAGGAAAACGAAGTTCACTATCATCCAGACCCGTTTAATGGACACGAATATGTAGATTTAGGATTACCATCAGGAACACTTTGGGCTAAATGTAATGTTGGTGCAACAAATGAAACTGATTATGGCTTATATTTCGCTTGGGGTGAAACAACTGGTTATACCCTTGAACAAATAACTGGTTCTGCAATACCTCATAAATCATTTGAATGGGATAACGATTATAATGAATCTACAGGCGCAGGTTACAAATATGGTAAATTTAATCAAAGCGGAAGGCCAAATTATGGTATGACTAAATATAACACAACTGATAATCTTATGGAACTTGAACTTATAGATGATGCTGCTGCTGTTAATATGGGTGGTCAATGGCATATACCATCAATAGCTTAGTTGAATGAACTTATAAATGCTCAAGAAGTTAGTCATGTTTTAACTACCTTAAATGGAGTAAACGGTCTAAAAATAATGAATACTGTAGATAATAGTAAATACATATTTCTTCCTGCTGCTGGATTTTGTAATTATAGCTCAAATACTGGAGCAGGTATTTCTGGATGTATTTAGTCATCTTCCATTGATGCATGGGATTCTGTTGATCGTAATATGAGTCTAGGATTTATTTCTAGTACAGTTGTAGGTGAAAACAATTATGAGCGATATTATGGTATGTCTGTTCGCGGTGTCGTTGGAAATATAACTACTTAATTATGAAAATACTACTAAAACGAATTGCTAAAAATTTACTTATACAATAGATATTGAGAAGATAATCCTTATGGTGATTCTAAAATATGGTGTTATTTTAGATAAAAAAGAAAGGCGGTTTCCTAAGGGAAATCGCCTTTTACCATTTTACACTAAATTTATTTATCTCATCAACGTAATCTAAGAACCATTGTTCGTGCACAAATAAATCTCTACCATATTCATCTTTTTCTCCATTAAATAAACTAATTAATCCATCTATGTTTTTACAACATTTAAGTATTCTTTTAAAGGATACTTTTATAAGATGCTGGGACCATTTTATACAAAAATTGCTTAGACATTTTTTCATATTATTATTTTATTAAAATTGGTTGCCCCCGTGGGAATCGAACCCACCCCGATTGCTCCAGAGCTGCGGTTTTAGAGACCGCCCGTGCCACCATACACCAGAGGGCAATGAAAGTCCTCAATTAGGGGACTTAGATTCCGATTTAGATAGTTCTAATCTTAAATTAGAAATTTCTTTTCTGAGTTCGGAGTTCTCATTTATTAATCTTTGATTTTCTTCTCTGATAGCTTTACTTTGTTGTATTCCGTATTCAAGAGCATCATTTGCTTTATGAATAGCGACAATGGCTTGTGTAAATTCGTCAAACATTAAAGTTGATAAGCATCTTTAAGAGAATCAATTTCTTTCTGAAGTTCTGCAATTCTATCTGAAGCTGTCTGTTTAACAGCGGGTTTGATAATATCAAGAACCTTTTTGAAAGAACCTTTATTTAACATCTTTTCAATTTCTGGTAAAGATGTGCCAGTAAGTTCCTTAAAGTTTTCTACAACTGATAACCAGAGGTCATCATCAATACTGTCTACAAAGGCTTCAAAATTTTTCTGATCTACGTTTTCCTTTTTAGTTAAAGAAATATTTATGGTATCACCTACTTTTTCTAAAACTAAAGAATAAGCATCTTTGCCATCGAATACTTCCTCATTTTGCTTAAGATTTTCGGCATTAAAGTATTCTTTACATAATTCGAGTATTTTATCTATATTTTTCATATGACAAATATATAATTAAAATGCAAAGAGACAAAGTTAATAAAAGTTAATTAATAAAAATTAGTAAAATTGTATTTATGCGAGGCGCGTAGAGCCGATGCATAGTCTGCCATTTTGTCATGTCAAATTGTCAGTATGACAAATTGTCAGTATGACAAATCGAGTAGAGATGCTTCTAAAGTTAATTTTAACATATTTTAACTGACAAATTGTCAGTATGACAAAATGGCAGTTGTCACTGACAAAATGGCAAAATCGACCTAAGATATATCTAATGTTAAAAAAAGAACTGACAAGTATATCGAAAAAGGTATCTAGCCCCCCCCCATATTAATTAAGAAAATGATTTCGGAAATAAAAAAAATTTTGTGTGTGTTGAGAGAGGAAGTACACCTCCTCCGTCGGCCCCCGGGCGTCGTCGTCGGAAAACTGAAAAAATTTCGGGCGATTCTCTACGAAATTTTCTACGTTTTAAACATTGAGCCATTAAATAAAATTATAATCGATTAGGACGATTTAGTGAACTAAATCTTTAAAATATGTCTGAGACATACCTTAACTCTTTGATTGGCATCAAGGATGACCAACCAAAGCGTCACAGTTCGTACGAAAACGAACTGCATCCTGTGCGCATGCACACTTGTGGTCTACCTCTGTACGAGGTCCAGAGTTAGTCCACAAAAACCCTCACGAGAAATCGTGGGGGTTTTTATTTTTTCTTTTAAAACCTTGAGCAAAATATAATCAATTAATTACCCTTACGGGTAAAGATTGCTGCACAATGTCGTGCGGCTTTAACAATTGCCCGTCGCTTCACTTATGGCAATTACTGTTAGCCGCAATTCTACTTGCGGAACTCAGGAGTTCCGTCAGCCTTCCGCCTACGGCGTAGAAGGCGAGTTCGTTCTCGACGACGTAGATATCGTTTCGATGAAACGAAACGGTGCCGACGTCACCACAAAGGGTGATGACGGCAAGGACGTCGTCAAAGGCTTCATCGGCCTCTTTACCGATAAAGCCCCGAACGAACCGATTTTCCTGACAAGCATCTACCGTACTCGTACGGGTCTCGATGCACAGGAAAATCTCATATCGGTGACCTCTAAAGGCACATTCGTGGATAAACTCCACGAACTCACCGATAATGTAGCGAAACCCGCTACCCTTCAGCGCGTCTCTGACACGCTCAAACAATTGAAGGGTACGCGTGTTCACTACACAAGCGTACCTTACTTCGCACGCACCACTGACGGGCGCGTGTACGAAGCACGCGTACGCAACTACGATATCGTTGGGTAGCCTTCGGGCTCCCTAACGATTCGTCGTGAACAAGACCTCTACCGATAGGTAGGGGTTTTGTTTTTTTACATGGCGAGACATTTCATTTCTCGCGCTCTTTGACCAAGACAGTTCGTTGTCTTTGGAAACTCCCGACCAACAACCTTAACAGGTTTTTGGATTTCGGGTTCCTCCCGGGGCCAACCCAAAGCCTATATAAATCTTGAGCCAAGATTTACTTACTTAAACATTGAGCCAAGCTGTATACCCGACTATATTGCCGTACGGCTGAACAGATGTATTGCATATTGCAAGTCACAAGAAGTCTCGCCGCGTCATTGCCGATTACCCAACGGCCTGTGACAAGTCAGAATTTTCCATGTTTGGGTCATGGACGGCAATCCCTGAAGTCGAAAATAGAAGAGGGGTGAGGTATATACTCTGCGCATTCTGTATATAGCCAATAATAAGAAGAATGCGTGCGCGCCATTCGAGCACATACAAAGCATAGGTAATATGACCCAGCATATTGCACTCGAACTATGTAGAGTATGTGGGCGCGTAGGAAACTGGGAAAACACATTCGGGACGTGTATAACAAGCTACTCTGACGAGGCCCGAACGAAACTCCGTAAACCACAGGGATTTTACGGAGTCAGTAGAAACCAAATTAATTAAGTTAACTTATGAAGAAATTAACAAGACGCACTACCGCTGATAGAATCGGTGAATACGTAGTGAAGGGAGTGTTTGCTGAGAATAGCGAACTGGCAATGGAACGTGTTGCTCTGCTCCTTCAAAAGGATAATCTCCTCGAGTTGTTTGCCAATGGTGTACCCACATCGGTGGAAATCATCGACAAGGAAGGACTCACTGAAGCCTGTAAGAGTAAAGACCGTGACACAGTCGAAGTTATCTCTGCCTATATTGGTGGTGATTTCCGTGTGTATCTCAAGGTACGCGAAAGATGTTCTTCCAGATACTGGAAGACTCAGAGAGAAGCCGATGAGTATGCAGCATCTGGAAACTCATACGGCAAAGACTGTCAGAGCAATCGTACTGATGAATATCAGTTCGAAGGCACATATCTCTGTGTTCGCGACCGTCAGTATGATGGTATCGACGAATTCTTGGACATCGAGTATGTCTAAGAGGACAGAGAACGAGACTGAGCAGAGGGTTGGTTCCCCACTTTTTTGGGGAATTTTCCTCTGTCTCAAATTCCAAAAAAATCAAGATTATAAGTAAATACAAAAATCATATGATTCCAAATGCAAAAATTGGGTTCGATGTCTTAAAAAATTCAGGCAAAATAGACCCTCGCTTTAATGAGTTTATGAGCGTAAAACCCAATCCTCGTAAGGAGAGTATCTGTCCTGGAGAGACCTTCAATGTACCTATAGAAATTGTAGGAGGCTTTGATGAAAAGTTTCATTCACCTTTCATCATCGTAACTGTGGAAGGAGAACCAAGAAAGTGGTATTTCCAAAACATGCTGAGATGTGTCAATGGTTCTGATGGGAAACAATATCGTCCATTAGGTCTTGCAAGTACCATAATGAGTGAAGATGGTATTGACAAAACCTGGGAAGAAATTCTGGATTCTCTCAGAGGAAAAACTATTTACACACAAGTCGACCGAATAGAAAGACTTGATGGAAAGATGGTCAATCTCTGGAACTATTATCCAAACTAAAAAAGGATTTATAGAAGAGTTGTTGGTACAGTGAACCCGGCTACTGACAACTCTTCTTCACATAAATAAACAATACATGTCGGGTTCAAAACTAAAAAACATATAGACATATGGGAAAAGTAGCAGTTCAGTTGGCTGAGGAGCGTGTCCTCGCAAATGGTGGTAAGGTAGTGCCCAGTTTCAAGGGTGCCGTTCGTAGTGATGATTTGAATACCCTGGAGAAGGGTGATCAGTTCACTATT
>AUXO014765515.1_pt1 | contig 23883 bp, 19 predicted proteins | sample 768731 | NCBI WGS metagenome assembly AUXO01 (sample SAMN02715735, study PRJNA202380) | gut metagenome | biome: sheep rumen | host: Ovis aries | place: New Zealand: Palmerston North | reverse complement strand
AAAAATTTTTAAAAAGCATCAAAATATCTATTAATTACATGCTTTGAAATATTCTTCCCATTATTTAAATATCTACTTATTTCTATTTTTATATCAGGATCGTTTTTCCTAATCCATCTTATTAATCCATTTTGAACTATAAAACAAATATTATTATTTTTACTATCAATAAAAAAACCAGCACCTTGATTGTTTACAAACATATAACTATTCAAGCCAGCTGGAATTTGCCATAAAGGCCTACCTGATTCAAAATCAAAACCCATTATACTAGTATTTATTCCGCCTGCAACAAGAATATTATTAAACAATATAGGTGGAAAATCTATATCTTTTATTTCATCATCAGTTCCGTCTGCTGAAACAATTTTATTCTTCCAGATCAATTTACCTTTACTATCAAAAACACTTATATAACCATTTGAAAAACCAGCTACTATCTTTTCTTTAAAAATAGCAACTGGTGGAATTTGAAAAGATTTTTTTTTATTTTTAATATCGTCAGTTGTTTTCCAGACAATTTCGCCAGTGTTTTTATTTATAGCATAAACTTCATCATCACTAGAAATTAAGTATAAATTATCTTCATATATACTTGGAGAGGCAGCGAAAATTGTATTAAATTGTTTTTTCCAAATTAATTCATCTTTAATAACATCAAAAGCTAAAACAAAACCATTACTGGTCGCGATATAAATTACATTGTCTTCAAGTCTGGCTTGAGATATTAAAATATTTTTTTTTTCTTTTTTAGTTAATGTTTCTTTGTCCCATGAAAATTTAAGTTTTTTATCTTTTAAATTATATGCAACAATTCTTGCATCGTTTTTTATATCATAAACCATATCATTGCAAATTATAGGATGCAAGTAGAAATCAAATTTCCCATTACGAGAAAAATACCTTTTATACTGATTAACATTTATTTCAGGATAGCTATCCATTGAAATACTAGCATTTTGATAATCAAAATCTGTCACATTCATGCACATATCTTTTATCTCTTGCAATGGCTCTATATATAAAGATTCTAAACGTCCATCAGGCATTAAATCACTAAGATCTGAAAATATAATCTCACCGTCATTAGATTTATACTTTTTTCCATGACAAGCAGATAAAAGAATAATAAAACAAAAAAACAAAAATTTTTTAATGAAAATATTAAAGTTAAATATCATAAGATCCAAATGAATAATGCTTTAACCAATTTATTTTTGATGCTGTAAACTGTCTAATATCATTTGCACCATATTTAAGCATAGCAAATCTTTCAACTCCACAACCAAAAGCAATAGCAGAATATTCATCACTATCTATGTTTAAATTTTTTAATACATTAGGATGCAACATGCCGGCTCCTAAAACTTCCAACCATGATTTATTACCGCCAATTTTAATCTCCCCGCCATCAATACAATATCCAATATCAACTTCAACAGAAGGTTCTGTAAAAGGAAAATAACTTGGTCTCATTCTAATACAAATATCATCTGTTTCAAAAAATTCACTAAGCATCTTTTCCAGGAAAAACTTTAAATTACCTAAATTTAAATCTTTATCAATCATCAAACCTTCAAATTGATGAAACATTGGACTATGTGTACGATCGCTATCGCAACGGAATGTTTTTCCACATGAAATTAATGCTATTGGTGGCTTTAAATTATTTTCAATAACCTCTCTTGCATCGACACATGTAGTATGAGTTCTAAGTATATAATTCATATCATTATCATTTTTACCTTGTAAGTAAAATGTATCTTGCATCTGTCTAGCTGGATGATTTTTTTTTACATTTAATGCTGTAAAATTGTAATAATCATCTTCTATTTCAAGACCATCTACAAACTTAAAACCATACTTAGTAAAGATTTCACACAGTTCTGCCTCTGTTTTTGTGATAATATGTATTGAGCCTTCTGATGTTTTTCTGAAAGATAAAGTTCCATCTAATTCATCGTTTTTTAATTTTTTTTCTAAGTCGATTAACTCAAGCTCTTTACGTCTTTCATCTAACTCTTTTTCTATTTCAATTTTTATAATATTTATATGTTTTCCAAGTTCTTTTTTTTCTTCCTGACATAAATCTTTCATTTTTGAAAAAATTTTAGTCAATTCACTATTCTTGCCAAAAATATAAGACTTTACTTCATGTAAAAGAATATTTAAATCATTACATTTTTTTATTCTTATCTTCGCCTCCTCTAAAATTTTTTCTAAATCCATACTTATTTATATCTAACTCTTTTTTTTATTTGCAAGAAAGATTAATATACACTTCATCTATATATAATACTTGCATATGCTTGACAACTAAATTTGTTCAATAATTAACGAACATGATGTTATGAATATTTTAACTTTTTTTCTTTCAGCAATTCTGTTGCTTTCAGGTGGATTTTCATGGTTTTTTGTTAAACTTCATGCAGGCTATACAATGCCAGTGGAATTTTCTATTTTTTACAGAAATATGGGTTCTTCTATATTTATTTTTACATTAATGACATTATTAAATAAATGGAGAATTTTTAAATTAAATAAAGAAGAATGGAAAGTTGTATTAAAAGTTTCTTTTTTATACTATTTTTTGTATTTTATGGGTTCCTATTATGGATCTAAATTTCTTGCTGCTGGAATAGTGGCTTTTATTTCGTCGACAAAAACAATATTCGTCGAATTGCTATTATCAATAAAAGAAAAACATAGACCTTCTAAAACAATATTAATTTCTGCACTTTTAGGCGCTATCGGTATAGCAATGATGTCCAATTCAAATATGAAAATTTCACACTTAACAATTAATGAATTATTATTTGGAATTTGTTTTGCTTTTATTGCACCGGTAAGTAATTCATTTAGTTATGTTATAATAAAAACTTCATCTGCGAAAAAAACTTTAAATAACTTCGCACTTGCGGCTTATGGCGCATTTTTTGGATCTTTAATGGTGTTAATTTTTGCAATTTTTAAATATAAAACAATAGTGCCAATGCCTCTTGATACTAAATACATAATTGGATGGTGTTATCTTGCATTTGGTGCATCTGGATTAATTACTGTGGTAGCATATTATTTAATTGAAAAAATAGGACCTGCAAAAACAACAATGATGTCATTAGCTCATTCTCCTACGGCATTGCTGTTGTCAGTTGGTTTTATGGGCTATAAACTTGATATATTAACAACTACGGGAATGATTTTATGTGTAGTTGCTCTTTACTTTGGTCTTAAATATAAGAAACGCGAACGAAAGTAAATATGCAAATATTTGATACAATAGATAGTACACAATTAGAAGCAAGAAGGCAGATTGATTTAAAAGGTTTGATTATTGAAGATGCTATTTTAGCAAAACAGCAAACAGCAGGTATTACAACAAAAAAAAATATCCCATGGATATCTCAAAAAGGCGACTTAACAATATCGATGATAATAAATATAGATTATCTACTTAAAAAAGGCAATATTTTAATAAACCACATTCCATTTTGTGTAAGCCTCGCAATGCTAAAAGAGCTTTTAAATATAAAAAAACAATCTAAACATAATTTTGATATTTTACTTAAATGGCCTAATGATTTTCTAATAAAAACAAATAATGAATACAGAAAAATTGGAGGAGTTATGTCTGAAAATTATAAAGGACATTTTATAATAGGTTTTTCATGTAATTTAACAACACATCCATCTCAAACTCAACATTTTCCAGCAACAAATTTATTTACTGAAAGTGGTATAAAATTAGATTGCGTAGTTATGGCGAAAAATCTAATTAATGAAATTAATAATAACATAGAAACAACTCAAAAATATGGTTTTAGTACAATAAAAGAAAAATGGAAAAAACACGCATATATGCTTGGAAAAAAATTAATACTAAAAGATAATGATAAAGTTCTATTTAAAGACATAACAGATGATGGACATATTTTAGCTATAAAAAGCAACGGAAAAACAAAAATTATTATTTCAAGTGATGAAGTAATTGGCGGTGAAAATGAAATTTATATACAAGGAAAAAAACAAAATCATTAAATTAATTATAATTTTGCTACTTCCATAATTTAAATCATAACAATACATTTATATTGATAATTTATATGGCAATAAAAGGCATGAATTTTACAAACATATATCAAAATGAATATTCTTTTGAAGAAAAAATAAATGAAAATTTTAAAAAGATTGATAATTTTTTAACATTATCTGTCGTAAAAAAAATTACATCATTAAATCAAAAAAATGACAACAATGCGCTATATTTAATAGACAAAAATGAAGATAATACAATTTCTGACAAAATTAATCAAATAGCATGTTATAACGCAAATTCTGGATGGTTTTTTTATATTCCAAAAAAAGGAGATATCATGTTTTTACAAAGTGAAAACAAATTTTATTACTATACAATAGATAATTCCTGGGAAGAAATGAAAAATAAAACTGCCGACATTAATGTTTATTCAAAAGATGAAACATACAATAAAAAAGAAATAGATGAAATTATAAAATCTTCAGCTCAAAAAAATGTTATAAACTACAACAATACTGAAATAAATATAGAAGAATTAATGTATAAATCTAATAATTTAGATGGTTTAACTGATAAAAACAAAGCACGTGAAAATCTTGAAGTTTATTCAAAAGACGATATATACAGCAAAGAAGAAATAGATGGCAAATTAAACAATTCATTAATGATGCGTGAAAAAATAAATGTATATTCAAGAAATGATACATATAGTAAAAGAGAAGTTGATAGAAAATTAACTACTATACAAGTAAAAGGTAAACTAGACGAAAATGAAATAATGTTAGCATATAATAATTTAGATGATATAGAAGACAAAAATAAAGCACGTGAAAATCTTGAAGTTTGTTCAAAAGATGAAGTTCTAAAAAAAGAAAATAATTTATTAGATATAGAAGATGTTGTAAATGCTCGCACAAATTTAGATGTATATTCTAAAAATGAAACTTTCGATAGAGCGCAAAACCTCCTCGATGTATTGGACCAAGATGCAGCATGTCATAACATAGGAACTCTTCGTGACTGGGAAATACATCGTATAGGGGATTATAAAATTTCAGCCATGAAGACAGACCATGATAATTGGTTAATATGTGATGGACGCGAAGTAAAAAGAGATGAATATTATGAATTATTTAAAATCATAGGAACTGATTGCGGAGAAGGCGACGGAACAAATACATTTAATCTTCCTGATTGTCGTAATAAAACCATATGGGGTGCGAATGGAAACCTAAATTCAATATTATCAAGTGGTTTGCCTAACATATACGGAAGACAAAATGGTGGAATAACTATGGGCGAAAAACAAGATGGTGCAATACATTCACCAAAAACAACTGGCTATGTTATGGCAGTAACATCAAGTGGCTCAATACATCAAAGCGCTGAAGGATGTTCGTTTGATGCGTCAAAATGTAATCCTATTTACGGAAAAACCGACATAGTGCAACCGCCAGCATTATGTGTAAATGTATTCATTAAAGCAAAATAATTTTGTTCAATTTTATTTTTAAACTTTTAGGGCGTAGGCTGAATAGCTGGACAATCACCAGGGGCTACGCTTGTATCAACTAATTCACACATACGATAGTTATCTCCTGTTAATAAATGAACAACTTGATAAGACCCAAATATACATATTGTTCCAACAAAAAAAGTAATAATAACTGTTACTGTTAATTTACCAAATATTGCAGTAATGCCAATGCTAATTACAACAATTGCAACTATTGCATGTCCAAATTTACCTGTTATAAAATTATGAAATAAACAAACTTGTCTTATCGGTAAAATAATTTCACAACATCCTGTTCTTTGATCTTCTGTATCAGACTTACTTCCTATTCCACCAACACAAACAAAACCTTCCGGACATTCAGTGTTTAGATTACATCTCATTACTTCATGCTCTGAATAGGCAGAAAATGTCCAACAAGATGTTAGCAAAAAACAAAAGAAAACAATCTTAATAATTTTTTTATAAATTAATTTAGTCATAATTTTATATATTTTCTTGCAAGTTTTAAATCATCTAAAACATCAACACTAATTGGAAAACTATCGACTATAATTGTATGAACTAACATTCCATTCTCTATGGCTCTTAATTGTTCCAATTTTTCACTTTTTTCAAGTAAAGAAACTGGAAGAGAAACGATTTTTTTTAAACTTTTTTTTGTATAACCATATATTCCTATATGAGCATATGCGTCTCCGCTACCATTTGGAATGTTTGAACGACTAAAATATATACATTTGTGAAAATTTCTATCTTTATTATAGGCCAATACTGCTTTAACGCACTGTGGTTTATCTCTCCATTTTTGATCAACAATTTTATATACAGCTGTCAATATATCTATATCATTTTTTTTATGTAAAATAGTAATAACTTCTTTAATTATTTTCCCATCAATATTTGGCATATCGCCCTGTAAATTAATTATATAATTGTATTTTCCGCCAATTTTTTTAAGTGCCTGAAATACCCTATCTGTTCCAGATTGTAAATTATTACTTGTTAAAATCGCCTTGCCTCCATGTGACAAAACAGCATCGACGACTTTTTTATCCTCAGTTGCAACAACTACATCGCACAATTTAAGACTTTCTGCTATTTTCATTACTCTTACTACCATTGGTAAACCATTAATATCTGCCAATGATTTACCAGGCAATCGAGTTGAATTAAACCTCGCTGGAATTATTATAATAGTATCAGTATATTTCATAATTCTAATTCAAACTATTAAAAAAAATGTTGCCACAATTAATAAAATTAATATACACGTTATAATAAATGCAAGTAAATAATCAGTTTTAACAACTAAAAATTTACCATCTTCACCTTTTAAAAGAATTTTTTTCATAAACGAAAGACAAGCAAAAGCATCAACAGCAAAACCAATTGCCACTATTGATAAATATAGAATATTATCAGAAACAGTAATAATACCGGATATTATATGCCATTTTGACATAAAAACAATAGATATCGGCATTCCAGATAATATGAATAGTAAAATTACAAATAAACTTCTATAAACGTTGCTTGTTATATATTTAACATCTTTTTTTTCAAAATTCAACAATAAAGGTTGTTGCTCTTCAATTTTATACAAAATACCCAACATACATGCCTTGATAACAGACCCAGATGCTATCATTAAAAATATTCCATTAATAATCTGTGATTCTATAAAATACGGAACACAAAACATAAATAATGATATCTGTGAAAAAGATAAAAAAATAATAAAATTTATTACACTATTTGTTATAAATGCTGAAAAATTAAAAAATATAAACCCAATGCTACCAAATATTTTTAATACAATATTCATATATTCATTATTCATTATAACATAGTTCCCAAATAATTGAGATATAATTTTAATTATAAAACATGGATAAACGATAGAAGAAACGCTTGCGATAAAAATTAAATACTTCAATGAAATATTTTTATATATACCAAATAATATACTATGAAATGGATATAGTCCAATTTTAATTGCCATTGCTAATATAAAAAAAACATATGTAGCACTAATTGATTTATTTATGTAAAATATATCAATATAATGATGCATTAAATCTATATTAAGATTACCAGTTACTTGATATAAGAACGCTATAACGACAAGAAATATAACTCCAACAAAACTACTAAGTATTGTGTAATCATACGTATTCTTCAAACAAACTACATTATTTCCATAAGAATACATTATATATGTAGTTATGCACATAATCTCAAAAAATACATAGCAATTAAAAATATCATTAGTCAAAACTAAACCATTAGCACCACACAACATTATACACGCAAAACCACGAAACGCATAACCAATAAAACCTCTATATATAGCTGATAAAAATATTATCATTATTGATGTCAAAAACAATACAATAAAAGCACAATTTAGATTAAATTTAAGTTCAATTCCAATTGATTTTGCCCATCCGCCAACAACCATTGAATAATCTTTTTGACCAGAAAAATCAAAATTAAAAATACAATACACAATATAAGCAAAAAATGATAGAAAAACCATTAAATAAAATAAATTAACTTGTTTCGTAAACTTATCTCTTATCAAGAATGATAAGAAACCCATGACTAATGGCAACATTATTGTAATAAGGTGTATATTTTGAAATAGCACAACACGATAAAAAGATTGTTAAAATAATTTTCAACTTTTTTATAAAAAGTTAATGCAAATAATATTTGATTTTAACAATATATTACTTGCATCATATACTATATCTTATACAACTTATTTATATGAATAAAATTCTTAAAGATTTTTCAATGACAAGAAAGGCAAAATCTCGTATAGACGAAATAAAAAATGATAATGAAAACATTTTTATTCGCATCATGATCGTAGAAGGAGGATGCGCTGGTTTACAATATTACATTTTAATGGATGATTATATAGGAGAGACTGATTTTGTATTAAAACGAAAAAATAAAAAAAAAGATACAATATATGTAGTAATAGATAAAAAATCTCTCAAATATTTACATAATAGCAAAATTGATTTTATTGATGAATTAAGTTTTTCTGGATTTAAAATAAACAATCCAAATACGAAATCGGTGTGCAAATGCGGTAATTCTTTCAATTGTTCCGGTATACAAGTAAAAAAAAAGAATAATTGTAAAAATTAGTCTAATACACTTACTTGATCGTAATTAACATCTATCTTAGTTTCGCAGTTAAAAATCATTATACTAACATTGAGTGTCTTATTTTGTTCATCAATAGCATATATATTTCCCTCCATTGAAGAAAACGAACCAGAATTTATCCTCACTCTTTGTCCTATTCTAAACGCGAATTCTTGTGATTTTTTAGACATACCATTGACTTTATCCATCATATCTTGATATTCTTTATCAGTAATTGGTTGAGATAATATTTGACCAAAACCATTATTTCTAAAGAAATTACGTAAGAATAAAATTATATTATCAGTCATTTTGACTTTCATAAAGATATACCCAGGATATGTATTTACTACTTTCTCATTCTTTTTACCATTAACATATTTAACGACACTATGTTTTGGTATTGAAAATTCTTTAAAAAACTCATTCCCATCAATGCCATCTTTTTTCAAAATCGAGAAAGATGATTTCAAAGAATTTATTATGCCATCTTCATGACCAGTTTGAACCCTAAAAATATACCATCTAGGTTGAACCTCTTCCTGTTCTTTTTGTTTAACTTCAACATCTTCTTTCTTCATAAACATTACATAAATATTACACGCATTATCAATGTCTGAGATATCATATCAATAACTGCAAAAAAACAAGCAGTCAGAACCGTTGTGGTTAATACAGTAATTAATAGTTGAGACAATTCTTTTGGTTTTAACCATGCAACCTTAGAAAACTCTAATTTTACATTAGAAAAATAGTCAATAATCGAACTTATTTTCATTTTCTCCACCACTAAAACTATCTAACATCACTAACTGTCAATTTTTTTCTTCCTTTAAATCTACGACTACGTAGAACATCGCGACCTCCAGCCGTCTTCATTCTTTCTCTAAAACCATGAGTTCTAACTCTTTTTATTTTACTTGGTTGATATGTTCTCTTACCCATACAAAGTTATTTTATACTAGAAATATAAATATCAAGTTATTTTTAATCATTCATTATTATCAGATTTTTTTTGTTCATTATCTATAATATTTTCACTACACTCAATGTTGTAATTTTCATTTCCATTATAAAAATCTAAAATTTTTTTTTCTTCATCATTTTTAATTTTTCTTTCAATTTGTTCAATACTATCAATTGTTTTAATTATATTAGCATTTCCTATTTGTAAATATTTAAAGGCATCTTCATATGCTTTTGAAGATGATTTTATCGATGAACCTATTTTTCCAAATGCTTCCAAAAACTTAACAAGTTTACCACGTAAAGTATAAATTTTTTCTATACAAGATTTCATATTTGTATTCATGTTTTCAATGCTCCATATTTGTCTTGTTATTTGCAAAACTGGCGCAATAGAAGAAGCAGTTACGATTGCTACTTTTTTTTCTGCCGTTAACTTATATAATTCTGCCCTGTATTCACTATTTGCAATTACAGACATGTATGCATTTTCATTGCCAAAAAATAAACACGAAAAATCAAATGTTTCTTTTCCGTTTTCTTTTAAAATTTTATGATATTCCTTTTTTCCTAATTCATTCACTCTATCTTTTAAATTACCAAAATATGCTTCTAAAAAAGCTTTTTTGTTTTCTTTGTCCTCATCTTTAGTATTTATATATTTTTCATAATTTGATAATGAAAATTTAGAATCAATCACAAGCCATCTTCCTTTTTGAACTTGTAGTATAAAATCTGGATACAAATTTTTTTGATTTTCTTTTAAATTACATTGTTCGATATAGTCTATTCCTTCTTTAAAGCCAAAATAATTCAATAAATTTTCCAATTTTAGCTCACCAAAATTTCCTTGTGCTTTTTTATCACCTTCAAAAGCTTTCGCAAGTCTATCGGCACTTTCGCCAACTTTTTGTGTATAATCAAATATACTTTTTATCCTTTCTTCTATTGCTATTTTTGTTTCTAAATTCATTGTATCTACTCCTTTTTTGCACGCCTTTAAACTTTCATTAAAAGGTTCTAACATTTTAGTTATTTCTTCTCTCCCAATCTTATTTTGTTCTTTTAAGGCATCATTTGATAAATTTTGAAAAATCATTTTTTGTTGTTCTAATATTTTATCTTGATAATCCTTGTTTTTATTAAGTATATCTAATTCTGCTTCTCTTTTTACAAGATCAATTTTTTTCCCCTCCAATTCTTCACTTAAATTATTTTTTTCATTTTTTAAATTACTAATCTCCTTTCTATTTTGATAGAGAAAAAACAGTAATACTAAGCAAATTAAAGATAACAATATACTAACCAACGACATATAACTTTTGATAACTTGATTAATTCAAGCTTTGTAAATTTACAATATAAATTAATTATACACAAGCTTCTTTTGTTTGAATAACGCATGTTTTCTTAAATATGGATCAAATTTCTTAAAAGATAACTTTGTTTGATTTTTTCTTGGATCGACCCATCTTACATAAGAATAACCACTTTCTTCATTTGTTAAAAGAACTAATGTCCTATTTTTCTTAGCCATACACACAATTATTTTTTAATTAAATTAATTTGCAAGAAAAAAATTACAAAACATGTCAATAATCAATTATCAGAAGAATTAAAACTTGCAAATAAAAAAATGATTTATATTTTTGTGTGAATTTTAATGAAAGAAAATAAATCTTTAAAAGACAAAATATTGTACACAATAACTGTGTTAATAATTTACAGAATAGGATCTTTCATACCAGTGCCTGTCGTGGACGTAAATAAATTATCTGCGTTCATTGAAATGACAAGCAAAGGAATTTTTGGTGTTTTTAATATGTTTTCAGGAGGTTCTATCAGCCGTTGCTCTATTTTTGCTCTTGGAATAATGCCTTACATTACTTCATCAATTATAATTCAATTAATTGTAGCAACAACTCCAAAATTAAAAGAAATGAAAAAGGAAGGTGGCGAAGCTGTGTATGAAAAATTTAATCAATATACAAAATATCTTACTATTTTAATAGGTTTCGGACAAGCTATGGGAATTTCAGCATTATTGTCAGCCGCAGGTGTGTCAGATGCATCAACATTTGATTTCAAAATAACATGTGCAACAACAATGCTTTGTGGAACTTTTATTCTTATATGGTTAGGAAATCGCATCACAACAAGTGGAATTGGTAATGGTGGATCATTAATTATTTTCACAGGTATAGTAGCTGAAAGTCCAAAAGATATAAGTAATTTATTAACACTTGCAAAAAATGGATCTATCAGTACTATAGCTATATTTATAATTTTTGCAATTTTTTGCGCAACGCTTTTAGTAGTTATATTGTTTGAAAAATCAAATCGTCTTATATATATACAATATCCGCAACAAATTCAGCAGTATATTCAACAAAATAAACAACAGATGCAAAATTTCTTACCACTTAAAGTTAATCCAGCAGGAGTTATTCCACCAATTTTTGCAAGTGCAGTTATACTACTACCTGGAACGCTTGCTAACTTATTCAAGGATAGTGGAAATCCTATTGCTTTGTTTGTATTGCAAAATTTTTCACACGGAACGCCAGTCTACATTTGTTTAGAAATTGCATTAATAACATTCTTTTCTTTTTTCTACAACAATGTTGTCTTCGATGCATCAGAGGTAGCAAGTAATTTAAAAAAAAGTAATATTTTTATACCAGGAACAAGGCCAGGTGAACAAACAACACAGTTATTTAAAAGAATAATGAATCGTTTATCATTGATAGGAGCTGTTTATTTATCACTTGTTTGTACAATTCCTGAAATAGTCGCTGCAAAATATGGATATTCATTTATAATAGGTGGAACGAGTTTACTAATTATAGTAAATGTAATAACAGATACAATTACAGCAATTCAAACAGCAATGTTACCTCAAAAATACGCAAAAAACATGAGAAAAAATTATAAATAATTTTTATAAAACTTTTTCCAACAACATAATTAAAATCTTTTTTCTATCGTCTGATGATGGATTGATCCTTTTGCAACATATATCAAATATATATGGAATTTTTGAAACACTAATTTTTACATTTAAATAATTGAGAATATTCTCAATCTTGCTTTCAATATTACCTTTTGCATAAATATCTTCACTTTCAAATAACAATGTACCCGTTTTTCCAACAACTCTATCTTTAGAAGAATTATCAAGCATATTTTCATTTTTTGCTATATCGCATAGTATAGAATATTTCATTTTTTCAAAACTTGTTATTCTTACTGCTTGCCTTTCTTCTAGTAAAAATTTATTTCCCACACTTTCACCGTTAAACATTAACGTATAAATAGTTTTTCCTAATTTATGTGCATAATTAGCACTAATCATAGATCCGCATTTAATACTTCTCGCTCTTGCTACTATAATAGATTCAGCAATGCCTACTAAAACTGCATTTCTTTTTGCAAAGTTCATCTTTCTTGGTGGTTCTGAGAAAAAAAATTCACTAATAACCGTTCCCCCGAAATCAATTATTTTATCTACTATTTTTTTATGTTCCGAAGGATAACAATATTTAAATCCACATGGTAATACAGAAATTGTTCCTGTTTTTAAACTCTGAATTTGTGCAACTATATCTGTACCATATGCAAGACCGGAAATAATACCAATATCTAAATCATTTACGGCATTAACTATTTCACGAATAACTGCAAAATCTTCTGAATCAAGTTTTCTACTTCCAACAACTGCAATACTGCTATTTTGTAAAAAATCAATATTTCCTTTTATGCTTAACATAACTGGAGCAATATTTGTTTGTTTCAGTAATTTAGGATATTTATTGTCATTTAAAGATACAATATCGTATTTTTCACTAAAAATATTCTTTATTTCATTTTGAATTACTTTCTCTGATGGGATTTTTCCAGGTATTTTTATTTTTAAAAAATCAACAAGTTCGCCAATATCGTTAGCAAATTCTACCGCACAAAGATGTTTTAGAAGATCGTTTAATTTAGAACCATGTAATGTTAATAATTCTTTTGATATCATTTATTTTTCTTTTTTAACTCCCAATCGTTTTTTTTTAAAGTTTTTAATTTATTGCTTGCATCTCTCTGTTTTTGTTCAATTGTTTTAACCATTTTAGCAGCCATATCTTTTTCTTTATCGTTATCTTGCTGACTACCTAAGGAATTACCAAACTCATTCAATTTTTCACCTTGAACACCTAACTTTTTTATCTGTTTTTCAAGTTTTTTCTCACTTTGTTCGTTTTTGTTAAGTTGTTCTTGTGCACTTTGATCTTGTTTGTTTTGTTGTAAAGATAAGGCATCGTGTATTAAAGCATCATTTTCTTTTAATCCTGCGTCATTTTCCTTCAAACCAGCATCGTTTTCTTTTAAACCAGCATTATTTTCTTTAATTGCAAAATTATTAATACTATCTTCTCTTGCGTTCGATGAATTACTTCTTACGTCTGCATTATTATTTAAACCATTCTCTAAGCCAGCATTCAAACCTGTTTTTTTAGGAATATTTATATTTTTATTAACAGATATTGGATTATTATTTTTTGGTTCATTTTGTATTATTTTATCATTAATTCCGTTTAAATCAATATCATCAACCTTCCTATCTATATCATTGTTAGTGTTTTGTTTATTTATATTTTTATTTATATCATCGACCTGTTTTAGTTTATGTTTATTATTGCCTCCAGTATCTTTTTGCACTTCATTATTATTAATATCACTTTCTACACCTTCCCTTGTTGTTTCACGTTCTTCGTTTTGTTTCTTCTGCATTTTGTTTGCATATTTCTTATTATTTTCAGAACCCAGTGATGTATAAATCTTATCAAAAGATGTTGTTACAACATCTTTTATAGAATTATATATTCCACTTGCAGCTTGAATGCTAAGTGAACCACTTCCTTGTGAAAATAAATTCGCTAACTGTTCAGAAATTACAATAGACAATTTACCAACAATGGAAAGAACAACTGTAAATTTAAATGTTGCCATAAGCATATTCCAAATTATTTTAAATCTGTCAGCAGTATCAGCTTCTACGTTAGATCCATCTTTGCATATCTGCCAATCAGACAAATTTCTAAATAAACCAAAAAAATCATCAATTGGCAACTTCCTCGGTATCCAGCAAACTTTAACATTCATTATTTCAGTAAAATAATGATAAATAAAACCAATAAACAGTCCAAAAAAACCAACCGAAAAAGCAAAATGTATAAACTCTTTAACAAGTGTTTTCATGGCGATATAAAATTTATCCTTTTCTCTACCGCCAAACATACTTATAAGAGCATATAAAGGCATAAACATAATAATACTACCAAAACTAAACATAGTAAAACCAAGACTAACTATTGGCCCCAAAACAGCAAGAATAAAGTCAATAATTCCATTTGCCAAAAATGGAAATAAAAATAAAAACATTATAAAGCTTATGCCACTAGTTGCTACTGCACCTAATTTATAAAACACTTCTTTCGATGTTATACTTGCTATCACATCATCAAAAAATGTCATAGGCGATTCATCTGTTACAATCGATGAACCATATATTTCAGATATAGCATCAATTATACCGGCAGAAATTGCTTGAGCACCGTATATTAAACCATTCCAAAGAAATTTGTCTATAAAATCATAATTTTTCGGATTAGTGCACCATAATAGTATTAAAAACCTCTTCCAATCACTTGTAATTACTGGAACACGTGAAAGCATTTTTTCTTTATTCACAATACCAAGACCAAATGAAAATACAAACCAAACCACCACAATCGCTCTAATAGTATGATAAACTGATGTTGACATTATTGAATTTCTTATTTTAACAAATAAACCATCTTCTAAATTAGTAATTTTAAATAATGTTACTGTTGCATTTTTTACATCTTCTGTTTTAAAATCAGATATTTTTTTACTTGCTTCAAAATCTTTTTTAATCGTCATTACAACACATTTATCAACTATTGATGATAAATATTTTACATCTAATGTTTCAGTTGTTGGTAAATTATAAATATCCTTAATTTTTAACCCTTGTAATGAATATTTCTCAGTTTTTACTATCCAATCTCCGTTATTATTTGAAAAATATATTGGATCGTTTTTCTCATCATTATCCCTACATATCTTTATATCGCTATCAGTCATCATCACACTTAATCTGTCATCCTCGCTTTGATTACCAAAAAATGGTTCAAATAAAGTAGATATAACACTTTGAACCCATGTAATGTGTAAACCATTATTTTTATATGAAAAGTTGCCCTCTTTTAAAGACTTTGCTCCAGATGTAAAAGTTAAATTTATAATACCTGTATTATCTTCATAGCAAGTATCTGATGGCTTTATATATATCTTTTTTCCACTTTGCGGTGCGCATAATTCATTAGGTAAATTTATTGTTTCATTAGAAGATACAGGACAACTCACATTTCGCATATCCTCTGGCAACAATTTTTTTTGTTCTGAATGATAACAAATACCATTAATTTTTTGATAATCATCTCCGACGCAATTTACATCTTGTGTTGGTACTAAAACGTAAAATTTATACTCCGTTTCTTTGTCATAATCTGTTAATATCTGTAAATTTTTCATAATATTATCTCTTATATCAAATATAAAAACTTTATCATTAATACCTTTCTTGTATATTACTGGAGGAATAGCAAAAGGCACTTTAACCAAATTAATCATTGTGCCATTATTAGATGTTTCATATTGATACTGACAATTTTTTTCAGAAATACAGCTTTTTTTAATTGCCGGTACAAAATAATTTTTAATATGGTACGAACTTGTAGAATCACCAATTTTCATATATATTCCAGCGCCATTTTTCAACACACATGCCTTTTGAATTTCATTGGTTGTTCCAATGGCACAATTATTCCCAATAATACAATCTCCTTGAATATTACTATCTATTAGCTTTTTACCACTATTTTCGTGCCTATTATTTGCATTAGCGCTTGTATAACTATTAAATTGATTTTCGTATATAATTTTCGTTATTTGGTCGTCTGTTAAAGAATACTTTACATCTGTATTCATTTCACATTCTTTATAATCAGTTGTAATATTTAAAGCATCTCCAGTTGTTCCGTCATCAAATTTAACAGAAGAAACATGATAACTAAATATCTTAGGTGTTTGTTTTTCTCCCCATGGAAAATAATTACCATCTACATAAATGATAAGTTGTTTACCGTTTGTAACAAATCCAGTATCTATCCAATCAACATTTTGACCTGAAATTTCATAAGGACTTCCGGCGCCACATTCACCTCCTGAGGACAAATTTGCCATATTGTATGTAAATGTTTTCGCCGAACTGTTATTTTCACTTAATAAACATACACCTTCACCTTCAATTGGTTTTGAACATTGAAACAAAAACAAAATAAGATATAAAATCCAAAAAAAAATAGTTACAACAATCCAAAAATTAATTTTATTCAAAATATTGCTCAACATTTGTTCCGTGCCTCCGACAGGATTATCTTTTTTGAAAGCACCGGTGAACCTTTTAGCAAGAGCTGAAAAAAAACTCATACTACTTTTTTACACGAAGATTAATTTTAATTGCAATAATTTTTTATCATATTCAAAACTCGTTGGTTTGAGTTAATTACAAACGTATAATGCACATTATACATATTATTTCTGTTCTAGTATATCTATCCCTTTTTCTACAATAACATTAACGTTATTATTGATATTTTTTTTATCATCATCTATGGTGCTTTTAAAAAATTGTTTATCATTTTTATTATTGTTATCATTTGTTTTTTTATTTTTATCATTATCTTCATTTTTTTTGTCATCTTCTGGCAATTTGTTCTCTTCTTCTTTATAAAGTTTTTTTAATTTAGTTTGCCTCATTTTTACATCTTCGTTATCTTCGCGATATCGTCTATTTTTATCTTCCTGTTCAACTCTTCTTGTATCTGCTAATTCTTTTAATGCACGCAATTTTTTTTCTAATTTAGGTGGAAATATTTTTATATCTCCTGTTTTACTTGATGGTATATCGCCAAAGACAATCTTACAAACAAAATTCATCACAAACGGAATCGACATTATTAGAATGAACCAAATTGTTTTTACAAGCATATTTAACTAAACCAACAGTGTTATTATACTACATTATTTTTAATAAACAAAATTTTTGTAAATTTAAATCGATCTCTTGAAAAATTTTAAATCAGATTATTTTAAAAAGTGTAATAGTTTTAATATTTTTGTTTTTTATGGGAGGAAAAGTTATAGGTATTGATTTAGGAACCACTTATTCATGTGTTTCTACTAATGTTAATGGTAATACTAAAGTGATTGAAAACACGGAAGGTGCAAGGATTACTCCTTCGTTTGTAGCTTTTGATGAAAAAAATCAGGTAATTGTTGGTGGACCAGCAAAAAGACAAGCTGTAACTAATCCTAAAAATACTATTTTTTCAGCAAAGAGATTAATTGGTCGTAGATTTGACGATCCAGCTGTAAATGACGCTAAAAAAACATTTCCATTTAACGTAGTACGTGCATCAAATGGTGATGCTTGGGTATCAGCAAATAATAAAAACTATGCTCCAAGCCAAATTGGTGCTTATATACTTGGGGAAATGAAAAAAGCAGCAGAAAATTATTACGGAGAAACTGTAACAGACGCAGTTATAACATGTCCTGCGTATTTTAATGACGCACAAAGACAAGCAACTAAAGATGCAGGTAAGATTGCTGGTTTAAATGTTCTACGTATTATAAATGAACCAACTGCAGCAGCACTTGCTTATGGTGTTGATAAGAAAGGTAAAGATATGAAAATAGCGGTTTTCGACCTTGGTGGTGGAACATTTGATATATCTATACTTGAAATGGGAGGTGGAGTATTTGAAGTTATATCTACAAATGGTGATACATTCCTTGGTGGTGAAGACTTCGATCAACGTATACAACAATATTTGATTGATGAATTTAAAAAACAAAATCCTGGAATTGATCTATCAAAAGATCCTCTTGCATGTCAAAGATTAAAAGAAACAGCTGAGAAAACAAAGATTGAGTTGTCTTCAAGAACTGAAGTTGATATTAATTTACCATACATCACGGCCGATGCAACTGGACCAAAACATTTAAATGCTAAATTAACTCGTGCAAAGTTTGAAAGCTTGACAGATGACTTAGTAAAAAGGACGATAGAGCCTTGTAAAAAAGCTTTAGCTGATGCAAAATTGAAAACAAGCGACATAGATGAAATTTTACTCGTAGGTGGTATGACGCGTATGCCGGCAGTTCAAAGAGCAGTACAAGAATTTTTTGGTAAAGAACCATCAAAAGGTGTAAATCCCGATGAAGCTGTTGCAATGGGTGCTGCAATACAAGCTGCAATCTTACAAGGTGATAGTAGTGTTAAAGATATAGTTTTGTTAGATGTTACACCTCTATCTCTTGGAATTGAAACAATGGGAGGAGTTATGACAAAAATAATTGAAAGAAATACAACAATTCCTGCTAAAAAATCCCAGGTTTTCTCAACAGCAGAAGATAATCAACAATCTGTTGGGATTAAAGTTTATCAAGGTGAAAGAACTATGGCAAAAGATAACAAACTACTTGGTGAATTCTTACTTGATGGTATAGCACCAGCACCTCGCGGTATTCCTCAAATTGAGGTTAGTTTTGATGTAGATGCTAACGGTATAATGCATGTTTCTGCAAAAGATAAAGGAACTGGTAAAGAACAAAATATCACTATCAAAAGTGACGGTGGTTTAAGTGATGCAGAAATTGAAAATATGAGAAAAGACGCAGAATCACATGCAGAAAAAGATAAAGAAATGAAAGAAATTGCTGAATTAAGAAATGATGCGGATATGCTAATTTATTCAACAGAAAAATCATTAAAAGACAATGATGCAAAATTAACAAGTGATTTAAAAGAACAAGTAAACAAAGCAATTCAAGACGTCAAAGATTGCAAAGATGGAGACGATGCAACAAAATTGAAAAATGCTGTTGAAGAACTTAGAAATCAAGCAATGAAAATTGGCGAAGCCATTTATAAGAGTTCAGGTTCATCTAATAATTCATCTTCAAATACAGATCAAAATGGATCAAATTCATCAAATGATGAAGCTCCAAATGATGCAAAAGATGCAAATTAATTTTGATATTACTTAGTAGTCTTTGTTACAGACTACTAAGTTTAAATAATATTTTGCAAGTTATTACTGTCTAGGTTAGTATCAACATCTACACTAATTTTAATATTAAAATCTTCGTCAACATTCTTACTTTCGAAAATGATTTTGCCTGTTTCCCATTCCGATAACGTTCCTTCTGTTGGTTTACCATCTTGAAAATCACCATAAAATTTATAATATACATTACCTTTTTTTAATTTCATAGTACCATGTACAGGCATAGAAGATTTAATAGTTCCAATATATTCTTGTCTAACATATTTATCATTACTATCAGGAAATCCATTATAAATCATTTTAGATTTTGTGTCAATGCTCTCTATTACTTTATCTTTTACATCAAATGAGCAATTTTCATATTTAATATTTCTGTCTGTTCCATTGCAAGTAATACAATTACTATTCAAAGGTTCTAACTTGTATTTGTTTTTATCGATACATTTTACCAAGGTGCCAAGGTCTAATGTCGCATTATTAATAATATCAGTATTAATTGTTATACTATAATTTAAAATAGAATATATACCTCTTAAAATAGGTTTATTGTTGTTATCATAATAACCTCTAATATTGAAGCCTCCTAATGCGACTGTCTGTATATTATTGTTGAATTTATATTGTTGTAGTATCATGTCTGCACCATTAGATGAACCATGATATCCAAAAAAGTCACAATCTTGTGACGTAATTACTGTTTCTTTATCATACAATGTTCCTTTTGATGGAAAACCATTAAGAAACACACCTTTAAACTTTAATTCTTTTCCATTAGCAACAAACGTAACTTCGCCTTTATCGTGAGGCATACCATTTACGACAACTCCATTATATTTGATTCTTTTAATACCTTCAATACCATTGTCATTTTTGTAAGTTATTGTGCAATCACTGCCACTAATGTTTACGTATTTTTCTGAAAAATCTAATTTTACATTTTCATACACCATTCCTCTGCGTAAGCCTTCATGTTCTTCAAACTCAGATGCGTCATCACATGTGATATACGAATTGTTTTCGTTAAAGCAAACATTAACAAGATGATCAAGCAATTTCATTTCAAATCTCGAATCTTCTGTATTAGCAACAAGTAACCCAGTTGCTTTATATTGTTTGTCGTTGCAAACGGTAAGAATATTGCCGTCATAATTAAATATACCTTCTAATATTAAATCGTATTGACCGTCAGTCAAATGTTTAAATCTTACTTTGCCTTTGATTTTATTCTTATTTGCGTCAGTGTAATTACCACTTATTACAACTTTTCTACCTCGTTTATTAATAGTCACTGTTTTTTCTAAATTATCAATTTTAAGATCATTTGTGTTTTCAGTATGTTCTTCTTCTACTTGTTCTTGTGCTTGTTTAACATTATAATATTCATCTACTTCTACGTTCTCATCAATAATTGAATATTGATTTGCTTCTAATTCTTTATAAATTGTGCCTTTTTTTGGTAAGCCTTTTTCAAATAAACCAACAAACTTGAATTTTGTACCGCTTTGTTCATAATACATGATACCATTGTCATTTGGCAAACCATTTAAAACTGCCCCTTCATAATAAGTAATTTTAGTGTTTTTATCATCGTTTAACAATACATTTTCATATTGTATCACCGCATCATTACTACATTCTAATTGTTTTTTATTTATATCGTAGAAACAGTTATATTTTAATGTGCCACCAGAATCACATGATAATTCTAGGTCAGATGTTTGTAATAATGAATTACTATTATTTTTAAATTTAACATTAAAACTTGTAGTATTTCTATATGTTTTTCCATACATTTCAACTTCAAGATCTTTAAGTTGTATCAACTTTTTAGCATCATCTTCTGAAAATTCACCGTTTAATGTAAAAATAATATTATCTTGTAATGAATTATTTAGAATTTTCATCTTTTCCATGTATTTTGCTGTGCCTTTAATAATAGTTTTATTTTCTGCTTTTATGCCTTTTAACCAAACACAAAGTTTCTTATCACCATTTGTTACAAAAAAAGCTTTGGAAACATTGTTGCCAATGTTTTCTCCTTGTTGGAGCCATACATCAGTCGGATTAGTTATTTCCGTAACTCCATCTTCTTCACTATGATTTGAACTATTTTCTCTTTCTTCTCTATCATTATCTCTTTCTCGACTTTCATTATTTTCTTCACTACTATTGTCTTCTTGACCATTATTATTATTATTTACTTCTCTATTATTGTCTTCTTGATTTTCATTTACTGGTGCTTCTTGGACACCGTTGTTATTATTTTCATTATTTTCTGCATTTTGTACTTGTTGCTCTGCATTATCTACTTGGTCTTGTTGCGGTTGTACTGGTTGTACTACTAAACCATTATCATATTCTACTGTGCCACCATCTTCTTTATATTCTTTACCTTTATTATACTTTTCATTGGCGTTAAATGTACCTTCATATGTTAATGTAGCTTTATATTTATTATTTGTAACCGAAAAATTATATTCTTTACCATTTTTTATTTTTAAATCTTCACTAAAATCACTAGTATTAAAATCTCTTTTACATTCACCAACGTAAAGTTTATTATCTTTTTTTTTAACAACCGTAACATTGTCTATTCCTTCAGTGAAAACAAATTTATTATTCTGAACTTCTATATTGTTTTTTTTATCTGCTGGAACAAATATAGCTTCTTTTGTGTCTTTTTTATCATAAATACATATAAAATCTGTTATACAATTACCGTTAGAATCAGCAATATTCAACTGATTGTTATTATCATTCAATTTATACTTAAACTCACTTTTTACAAAAATATAATTTTTTAAGTCTTTTGGCTCATAATTTTCATCAAATTCACAATCATCTATTGTAATTTGTTTTTTATTTCCATCTATTAATTTTCCTCTTTTTGGCTTACCATTTTCAAATGTACCTACAAAATATAATAAACCGCTTTCAGTTAAAAGTTTCATTTCACCTTGTCCGCTTGGAACACTACTTTTTATTACTCCAGTATAATAGGTTTGTTTACCAAAATTCTGATATTGAACTTTGCAGGAGTTACTGTTTTGAACAATACATCGATTTTTTTCTTCTTCTTTCATCAACCAAATTGTTGCATTAGTATAAATAATTGTTTTATTATTTTTTTTAGCTATAATACATTCTGACTCTTTAGGAAAAGAACCACAATCTACATCTAACGTTATATTGCCGAATGTTACTTTATAGTATTCGCCTCCAATTTTCATTTTTATAACGCTATCTTGTGCTGATGAATATTTGTTGCTTCTTATAACATTAAAATTTCCATCAAATATACCTTCTAGTTTTAAACCAGAACTATACGAACAGTAATCTACCGTACCTTCAAATTTCGTTCCATTATCTTTATATTGACCTTCGGCTAAAACTTCCATCTGAGCGTATTCACATTGATCTTCTTGTTTATAATAGGTACAAATTTGTACTTTTCTTTTTAATTTCACGTTTCCTTTAGGAAAAACTGTTATTGCATCCGGATCTGTTATGTTTTTTATATCAATCTCTCCTTCGTAATAATCACAATCTCCTTGATTTTTTGGAACAACTGTTGTATTAAAATATATCTTTCCAGTTAATTTTCCTTTACATATTTTTGCATCTTTAACAAGATATTTCGTTTTACCATCTTTCGACTGATATTTAATTTCTTCAGCTTTTTTTACTTCACCTGTTTTATCAAATTTTATGTTTTTTAGTTTAAATATTGACTTATCGTTTTTATCATTAGTATCGCATTTTTTAGCAGAACCTATTTCTAAAATTAGATCGTCATTAATTTTACCATTCTTAAAAACGATACTTTTTTTAGTATACGAAAAAAACGAAGGTCCTTTTTTGTCTTTATTGTATTCACCGTAATAAACAAGCACACTATTCTCATATACGTAACATTCTTTACCTTCTCGTTTACCATTTTGAAATTCACCTTCGTAAATTAGATTACCTTCTTCATTATATTCTTTACCTTT
>AUXO012731778.1_pt1 | contig 23907 bp, 36 predicted proteins | sample 768731 | NCBI WGS metagenome assembly AUXO01 (sample SAMN02715735, study PRJNA202380) | gut metagenome | biome: sheep rumen | host: Ovis aries | place: New Zealand: Palmerston North | reverse complement strand
TGTTGTAATTTGGCGTCACGTAAATCGCTCCCACGTAAGTCAGAATCCCTTAAATCCGCACCCCGTAAATCACTTTTTCTTAAATCACTTTTTCTTAAATCGGTGTTCCTTAAATCGGTTTCATATAAATTAGAACCCTGCATGTCGGCTCCATACAAATAAGCTGCGAATAAATTGGCACGAGCTAAGAAGGCGTCACGGAAACAAGTATACTGTAAATAGCTTTTTTGTAAGTCGACTTTATATAAATTAGCTCTACGTAAATCTCTTTCCCGTAAATCGGCTCTCATATATACAAATCCATCGCAGTCTTTATCTAACCAGTGTTTGTGATTTCTTAATATATCTACAAGTTTTCTGTTCATACTAGTTCTCATAAATCCTCCTTACGGCAGACTAACCAAACGAGCTGGTGCTACTCCGTAACTATTGCCAGCATAATTGATGTAGATGTTACCATCCGTATCAACGCTACGGACACCACTACCAGTACCAACGCAAGGAGAAGCGATCCAATATCCTGTAGTTCTGCCATACTCATCTGTAGCAATTCTGTCCAGCTCATTAGGCATGTACTTCCTGATCTGCTCTACGGTCAATAAGAAGAAACCTTCGATTGTGACCCTTTCCAAAATATCCATTGGTACATTTTCTTTAAAATCATTCCGAAGATATTTCTGAATATCAGAATCATTATATATATTCTTGCTATTCTCATTAAAAACATGATCTTTAACGTTAGTGCATTTCCAAATCAATGCCTTGTTATCTTTAATATCCAACACTTTCCAATCACCACTAGGAAATTTCATCACGTCCCCTACTTGCAATTCGGTTGGGTCAATATGTAATCTTACTTGCCTTTCAACATTAATTATTCGCATTTTGATCTCCTTTATATTCTTCATCCCACCATCTCCTACACGCATTGCAGTCCGATAGGTATTTGGCAACTCCGCATATATTGCTAACAGGTGGACAACTGTCATCATCCGGTTCTACACCAAAAACCTCTTTAAATTTATCTTTATTTGTAATCACTGGATGTTCTTTCACCCACTTCTCGAGTAATTCAACACAATCCAATGCCTTTTCTGGGAGATGTATATGTTCACATAGGTACGCAAACATGCACGTTGTACATGCCACACCGCAGCAAAGAGCCGTCCCCATGTAGTTCTTCGCTTCTTCACCTCTCCTTACAGAGTCAAAGTATCGTGTTAAATTTTTCTTGTATTCTTCTTTAGTCATAATTTCTCCTAGTATTCAATGTGAAATCCTCCATGCTCATTGATCCAATCAATGACTTCTTTGTAATTCAGACCGCCTTGCTCTTTTGGACGCATGATATAATCGTACTGCTTTGGGTGAGTTTCTTTCATTCTCAAGAAACGACCTTCCCCGGGTTTTTCAAGATGGCAACCGTAACCGCAGAACATACAACCAGTACGATCACAACCTGTGGTTTTGAGAAATGGTCTGTCCAGATCGAACAATTCTTTCATATCATCTTTTACCTGCGTTTCTTTTCCATTAACTTCAATGATTTCTCCATAAACAGAAGCTACGGGGAGGTTATGCTCCTTGATATAAAGAAGTACGTCTTGTTCCGTCCAAAAGCTCATGGGATTTGAAATTGGAGATTTCATCTCAAAACCATTACAACCATTCTTCAGCCATTGTGATGTTCGCAAGCGAGATTCAGACGCCATTTGTGCTGTTATCGGCTTTCTCCCGGTCTTTCGTCCAAAAGAGTGAACTGGATATTTCTTCATCACGTTACAGCAATTTGCTGATATTTCGAATGGAGCTTCGAGGAAAAATTTATATTTTGATACATTGTATGCACTCGGCTTCCCGTCTTTGCTCAGATATGTACCTTCGACTTGCATGTAGCGTGAAGTTTGCCTAGGGATAATCCCCGCCTTGAGATTTTGATAGTCTTGATTCTCTTTGTTGATTCTGCGGTCTATTCCTAGCAAATCCGCCATGAACGGTGAGTAAGGAATCGGACGCCGACTCTCTCTCTCGAACTGCCTTTACATAGCGTCTTGCGCCAGAAACCTTATCCGAAACTTCTTTACTAATAAATGGGTATCCATGTTCTTCAATAACCTGTCGAAAATTCTTTTTTGGTTTTAGCCACTCTACATTGTCGTATGTTTTTACAAAGTTTCTCACTTCTGGATATTCCAGTCCTGTGTCAACATACACAGCTAACATTTCTGGGTATAAATGGCGGGCAATGTCGAGAAGAACTGTAGAATCCTTTCCGCCAGAAAAACTGACATATACACCACCTATATCATATTTTCTAACCCATTCCCTAATTCTGTGCTCAGTCATTTTGATCTTCATGGAAAGTGGTAGTCCCTGTTTTTCACGAAGTTCTTGTATTGTGTGTTTACTCATCTTCAGCCTCTCTCCAATACACCAATTTCATCGTTCTCCCTCCTCGCCATTCTGCTCCTTGTATTCTTTATTCCACCATTTTCTACATTCCTTGCATGTTGGACTACCGCACATTTCTATACCAGGTGGGCATTCACATTTTGTGTCAACTTTTGCACCGAACACCTCTTCCATCTTTTCTTTGTTCGTAATGGGTGGATGCTCTTTTACCCACTTTTCAAACTCTTCCATGATTTCAAAAAAATCATCCAGTTCACAGCGTAAGTCTTTATTAAACATGCAGTCTTTGCACATTGATCCACGACAAACGACACCATAAGTGACTTCTCCCCTTTCTGGACTTATAGAATCGAAATACCGCTTTATTTGTTTATTAAATTCCTCTTTAGTCATTTCCCTTTCTCCCTTCATGTCGCTCCCAATCTGCTGGGATTTCTTCTTCTCTTTTTACGCACCAGTCATGTACAGGACATGCGGCATGAAAACAATCTGTAGAACTCACCTGTTCACAAAACTTACTAATTGTGTTGATAGCTTCTTTTGCTTCTTCTAACGTTACTTTTCTTTCAATCATGCCCAAGATTTCCTTTCTTCAAACCACTGCAAATATTCTCCAATCAGTCTAATTGTTTTGAATCCGTCTCTAACTCATCTCCTTCTATGGGTAATGTAGTCGTATATATGGGTGTTGATGAATCCAAAACCACTTCTATGTCTTTTTCATCAATATAATCAACAGTTCCTTTTATTTGAAGCTCTAATGCATATTCACGTCCATTTTCATAAGCCATAATCTGTTTCTTAACTACTACTGTTGAACCAATATTTATTCGTTTGTTGTTCATCATACCTCCTATGAAACTTTATCACATATACGAAATTTCATCACAGTACCTCATTTGGGTCTACCATAAAAAATTCAACATCATTGATACAAAATTTGTTTTTTACCAACCACTCGTCCAGTATCTGTGCGCATAGCCTATCTTCATAATCTGTCATCCATTTATTATTTCGTTTATTATATGCATAGAAATATTTTCCAATAACATTAATTTCTTCACCACTATATAATTCAACACTACTAATTTGTCTGGATTTTATAAAGCGATACAGTTTAACTTCATCACGCACTGCATAACGACAAAAGTCTTCATAAGTTAATGATTTTATATCACTCATGTTAATTGTTCTTTGTGAAATACTTCTAATATAATCCTCTTGCTTTTTAATTAACCACTCTTCAGTCACAACAATGTTTGTTTCGCCTATTTCTATCTTATATAATTTGTTCGTATAAATTTTAGTAATTTTTCCAAACTCGTCTTTTAATAACCGAAGTGTCTCATGATGATTAGTGTCGCTAGTATATCTTACTAATTTTCCAATATAAACTCTATCACCAACATTAAATTGCATCTTATAGCCTCTATCTCTTTATATTTATGTTTTGCTTATAAATCATCAAAATATATTCTATTTATTTTTACAAGCATCATTATCTATTGGAATATATTTTCTATACCCATTCTTATTATTACATTCACTTTTGTGAAAATCAGAATAAGATTGCCAATATGGATTTGGTTTGGCTTCATGTCGATAACACGTGGTTTTTCTTGGACAATCTTTAGAAAAACACATTGTAATATCTATCATACAATTTCTCCTTTTACTGTTGAATCTTTAACCAACAAGCGGGAGCAACACCACCATGGAAACGGACAGGATCTGCGGAGACATGGCCTGTAGTGTGAACGCTACTGACATACCTACTGTCACAGACATACGGCGTAGAAGTCCACCACCCAATGTTGTACATTTTTAAATTTGTTACAGTTCTATCAGATGGAATCGGCATATACTTATTAATTTGATCGACTGTCAACAAGAAAAATCCTTCATTACTTACATTTTTAAGCATATATTCTGGAAATTCTTTCAAGAAATCATTCTGCAAATATCTTTGAATATCTGAACCTTCGTAAACATTATTTTTATCACGATTAAAACAACGCTTTTCAACATTCGTACATTTCCATATTAAAACCTCATTATCAACTATATCTAATATTTTCCACTCTGCATCGTTAATAATTAGCCTATCGCCAATTTCAAAATCGTTCGTTTCAACATCCACTGTACGTTTGATTTTCATGTTTTCCCGCCTTCCGTATGCATGTTTTAAATTTATTTATAGTTTATCATACAGTTATAATCTATGCAAGTAAATTCTGCTAATGCACCAAATTATTCCAAGTACAATTATTACTAAACACTCAATAAAGCATTTATCTAAATTCATGCGAATAATATCAACCACACATTTTACGCCTATCGCTAAAATTGCAATACTTGTGATTCTGTTTACCGTTGCTATTCTACTTCCCATACACTATCGTCCTTATTTTGATATGCTGTCATGGCTTCTAACGTTTTTTCATTGATTACATATACCTTCGCCAAAACGTTAAAATCAGACTGATCTGGATAATCCTCTGCAAACTCAAATGCTTCGTTACCATTTTCCATGTACCCTGCTTTAAGTTCTCCATCAATCATACAAACAACAACATAATCATCGGTATCTTTGTCGTGCAATAATTTCATATCTGTTGGTTCTTCTCCAAACGTCTGCTCAACTGATTTTGTCGCAATTCTTTTTACGGAACCAGTTCCACATCCAGTACCTATAACTGAAATAGTTACAGCTAATAAAAACATAATCAACATCTTTTTCATAACTATGTCTCCTTTACACGCTTAAAAATACATCAGCTTTTTCACTTGCCTGTTTAATCAATGTCTCAGATGGTTTAATATAAATCTCAGTTGTTTTTGGGGATTCATGTCCCATCATCTGCTGAACTTCATATAAGTTACATCCTGCATCAATCATATTTGTTGCAAACGTTCCACGCAACCTATGTGGTGTAATGTGTTTGTCAGTCGGATTCAACACTTCAACAATACGTTCCATCGTTCTAGGAGTCATTCTAGTTTTTTTTGTTGATACAAACAACGCTCCTTTTTTGTGATATTCTTCGCCAAGTATCTTTTCACGATCATACATCCAACGCCCAATTGCCCGCATTACACTATCAGATAAATAATAAGTATGTTTCTTATTTCTTTTCTGAATTACCGTAACCGTTTTTGCTTTCCAATCAAAATCCTCTAAGTCAATTTCTGTCAGCGGCGTACAACGAATACCAGTGTATAACGCCAATAGAAGAATCGCATAATTACGATTGTAATTTTTATTTTTAGGAATGTTATTAAACATTTCTTTGATTTCTTCCTTCGTTAATACATCACGGTGTATCTGATCTTTTGGTTTCTGTGCAGGACGTTCAATTAGTTCTGCTGGATTGTTTGTAATTTGACGTGATGCAGTTAAATATTTATAATACTTTTTAACCGCTGAATACATAACAATCATTGAGTTCCCAGATTTCTTTTCGCCGTTTTCTTTGAAAGACTGATAATATAAAAATTCTGTTAAATCATCATAGGATGCCGCTACCAAATCTTTTCCCAACTCGTCATGCAGTGTTTTGATGCAATGTAAATATTTATAATGTGTGTTATAAGACTGCGTTTTCCCACTATTCATCATGGAAAAATAAAATCCTTTTAAGTACGGGTTCTCATTCAGTAAGTTTTTAATCTTCTGCGTAGCCTGCTTCTCGTTTTCTTTTCTCCCACTCATAGTTTCTTCTCCTGCTTAATTCAATCAATTCTGTAATTGCATCGTTCCATTCTGCGTCGTCTGGACGATAAAGTTTTTCATCATCTTCCATATAAAAACAATCGAGATCATATTCGTCTTTATACGGGCAATATCCATTACGTTGACGATAATCTAAAATTATTTCAATTTGCTGAATCTCATAATCACTAAAATATCTAACATTATTTTGCTCCAAATATGACTTTACTAATGCGGTTGCATGAGATTCATAATATGTTATAGCCGCTCCCTCATCTTCCGTGGTCATAACCTTCTTAATGCACCAGTCATCTTCCGTCACATACGGAATCGGTTCAACATATTGTTCTAATTCTTTTCGTCTTTGCTGTGTATATGGATCGTGCAACCAATGACAATATTTTCTACTTACATGGATTACATACCATATCCATGCTAATACCCATCCTGGTGCTGTTGCTCCGCTCATAGTAAATGCTGAAAAAAGAAATAGTATCACACCAATGATGGTATATTTTTTCGCTTCGTACCAATGATACACTTTATAATCTCTATCTTCCATCCCAATCCCTCAAAAATTCTAAATAACTTTGCCGTAAGCTGTAATCCTTTACGTGCATCATATCATACTGTCTCAAAATGTCAATGATTTTAGGAGACTGTGTACACTCATACGCTGTTAAATGATTATTGTCAATCACTTTTTGCATTTCATATACAATACCACTATTCCGTAAATTCTTTAATTTAAGCGGCAATAAATATGTTTCACGGATTTTATTCAACCGACTAATCAATCTTTTTTTACGTGCTTCAGCTGTATTAAATCTGGCGTTAGCTCTCGATTTCCACACAGTAGGATCTCCTTCATCAAGATTATATTCGAATCCTGCTACGGTTTTATATGTATATGTGTTACAAGCTTCAATTGCAAATTGTTTCAAATTATCAGATATATGTTTCGTATATCCATCATACTGAATTTCATTGCCATGAATCATATCTTCTGTCACACTTAACAACTCAGACCAATTAGTTCCCATCAATCCTTCAAAAGCTCCTAAAATAACATACCTATCTGACGGGTTCTGCAACTGATCGAATAGCTCAAACAGCTGATCTTTCGATATAATACGCTCCTTATTTGCTTTTTGGTTGATATATTTTAATAGTACGTTTTTACTATAAAACTCAAACCTGTTAATATGATCCACATTGATCTGCCTATCAATCGCCCACGTTGTATATTTCTTATAAATTGTAACTCTGTTCTGCAACGAGTTTATAGACGATGCATTCAACCCATACAGAACAGTATCAATCTCTGGTTCAATAAAATTACAGATGTCCTTTTTATAATGTTCTTCATATGGTGCTGACATTTGAAACGCTTCTTCTGCAATTTTCGCATACGATACTGGCAATTCATTTATAAATTCACATTTTACAGATTCATTATACATACCTATTACCTCTCTGCTTCATCCAAAGTTTTTAAATAATGTTTGAAATTAGAAACATGACTATCATATTTATGATTGTTAATAAACGTAATCATATCTGCTACGCTATCATACATCATTCCCGCTTTCGTTGCTAGAGCGATAATATATTTATCATCTGTCAACACGTTTTCTTCCATCAGCGAATTATACACATTCCGTAACCGCTTATACGTTGCCATCTGATTAGTTACGTCACAAAATTGTTCTATTGCCTGATAAAAGTCCTGCGCTAAATATCCGTGAGTACGACTAATTTTACCACGCAAGTAAGACAATGAATCCGTATTCAAACGCTGAATAATAAAGTTTATCGGATTTGTTGCGTCCAGTGTTTTCGCATAGGATTTCTTAATGCGGTTTCTCTTATCTTCCTGCGCAATATATGTACACGCTTTTTCTTCATCGAACTGCATAATATTTAATATAACAGGATACCGAAACGTTTCATCTTCTTTTCGCAACATTGTAATTGCTCGATACCGATGAAATCCATCAAGAATGTCCAACTGTCCACTTGTTAAAAATAATTCTTTGCCGTTAAATTGTATTGCTGTATTTTCATTATCCAAGTTGGCATTTAATGTCAGTGCATTCGGAATGAACTCATTCTGCTTCATAAGTTTCGCAATTTCTTTCACAGACTTTTCATTAACAGCAATCTTATAGCTTGTAATTCCGTTTAAGGTTTTCTTCACGGCAGGACGCTGTGTATTATAATTATAATTTATTAGCTGTCCTTGATATAACTGATAAATAAATTCTGCATCTGTTACGCAAATATATTGATCTTCGGCAACTTTCTGTACGTTGTTAAAAACGACAGGGTACTCAACGGTATTCTTGATCTGCATTCGAGATTTTTTATACATCTGAAATTCATGTGGTGAGAAATATTCATTCATATGAATTTTCTCAGTACCTAACACTGAGTTGATTGCAGAACCAACCCAAAATAGAACTTCATCTGAAAAATCTTTCACATCTTCGGACAGCATAACTTGATTGCCGTCATAAAAATTATGCAAGCGATTTAACTCAGTGTTAACAGCTCTAAAAAATCTCCTGCGTGATGTGTATTCCTGCACAATGCCATGAATACTATCACAGTATTCCTGTCGTTTTAACATATATTTCCCTCCTATATATGGAATAATATTATACTATTTTTACCATGTTTTGTCAATCGAGGGAAATTCTTCCCTCTACGCGCTATAATGCATTGGAAACTCCTTATAATTCAATTCTTTTCATCGCTACAAGTTCACTATATGGAACCTTACGCCTGATTTTTTCACTGCCATCAATACCCACTAAAACAAACTGATCCGCACCGTATTGACACTCGTCCCAGTCTAAAATCTTCCAAGTAGTATTTCCGTCATTCAGATAACTACCAATGTCAAACTGTTCATATACTAAATACAGCGGATTGCCATTTTCTAAATCATACAAAACAGCGTTAATATCGTCCGCATCGTTGCAATGCGAAAAATCAGGAATGTCAGGTTTTTCATCTTCTGCATCGTTTTCGCAGTCATCTGGCTCAATCGTAAACCAGTTTTTCACTTCATCTAATGTACAATTATATTTACGCCGATTATCAACACAACGTTTAATCATATATTTCATAATGCATCACCCTAATTATCAACCTGTTCTGCCTTAAATTCAATAATAGAATAATTATCATCATTCCAATATCCGTATGTTGTATACAGGCATTTACAACCATTTACTTCTTCAAGTCTTGTTGCATCAATCAAATTATCTGCACATTCTTCCAAATATTTATTGACTGCATCATCTTCGCTCTTTGCTTCAAATGGCGGCCTGCTGTCTTCTGGATTCCAACCGTTGTCATTGAGGTTAGTATAAATCTGATATTTCTTCATAATATTCTCCTTTCGGAACTTTTATCCTATTTCATTTTTTCTTCAATATTGTTCGCTATATTTTTGATCTGACTATCTGTCAAATCCCTATACCCTCCGATTTCAACAAAATCCGTATTAGGAATTACTTTGCCATGATGCATAATTTCTGCGGCAGATCCTCGCCGTGCTATCTGTACCATATCCTCAGAAATTAATGAAAGTCCTGTTTCTCTACCAATGATCCTGCCAAATCTATCTTCTTTATATACCATGGTGTCCAATCTCGTCAGATTTTCATCATAAAATATAACATAATCACCGCCAACACGTGTGTCGTATTTTAATTCGTAATATTTTTTCATATTCTTTTCCTTTCCTCATCTTGCCTTGTCAGCCTATCACAATTTTGCAGATCCGATTATACGGTCCTTCCTTCGTAAACTCTTTAATACCGTTTAAAACCATCGTTTCAATTCTCCAATCAACATCTTCATGTCCGAAATGCTTTTCAAATTCTTTTTTGTCTACTTCTTTTCCGCTAAGATAAAATCTTGTCATTTCTTTATCTCCTTTTTTGTTTTCAGTATAAAACATACCTTAATGAAATTCAATTTTGTAGTTATGATCAAAATAATACTGTAACTCATTAAATAATTCTTCCGCTGTTTCACACCCAATATACATTGGCTGTTCATTTGTCTTTTCATATATGGAAATCAATGCTTCTTGATAAGGATCTTTAAGTACAACAACACGATGTTTATATTGCCACGCACACAACTGAACATGATCGAATATTAAACTTTCAGCGTTCCGAGTCTCTTGCTCAAATCCTCGTATTCTCCTAACTGATAACCCAGTTAATTCAGCAAATTGAGCCTGAGTCAATCCCGTATATTCTCTCGCTTCTTTTATTGTTCTGAAATAATTATATTTACACATCTTCTATATCTCCTAATCTAATCGAACGATATTGTTTGCTTTCAATAATTACATATATGTACTATAATAATTGAATCACCATTTAATAACAATGCTTTCGCCAAAATTCTTCCTATTACACAGGTGTCAGCCGTCCGTTACTACACCGTAACACTTGATACGATAATATATAATCATCTTCTACTACTTCATTGTCCACATTATGTGCCATATCCATTAAATCATTCATAGGAATTTCATGATCGTATGGAATAACAATCCACTCAAATCGAGAAGACGGTAACAAATAAAATTCTCCTATTAAATTTTCAATCTTTCGCAACACATAATTGTTCATAATGACTGCAATAGAAACATCTTTCACAATTTCCCCTCTGTTTGCCTGTTTCAAAACAAACGCATTTCCACTCACAGAATATTTATTTAATAAATTCTTCATGTGTCCATTTAATATAGAACTAATTTCACACAACGTTGGTTCGCATAATTTATTAAATGAATCATATATCCTATTCTCTGTAATTGAAAGAAATGCATCATGATGTACTCCACAATGTTTATAATTTCCACAAATTTTTTCAATCTCATGTTTGATTACGTTTTCGTCAACCCCAAATGGTCTAACACCATATATACAAATTATTTTCCATGCATTTTTCCCGTATACGTTATCAAATACTTCGAAACATTCATCTACTTCTATTCCATAATGTCCACAATTCATTGAATGTAGCTCCGTATTATAATGTGTCCAACAACGATATTCGCCATTTTTCCACGCTACAACTCCGTAGATATAATCAGAGTTTGTATTTTTTACGATATATTCAAGTTCACCTAAATTATTTTCCGCTAAATAGTTATCAATTTCATATATTAAACCTTTTCTCATAGTTATTACTCCTTTAATAAAACTGAATGTAATCCGTTGTTGATTCATCTCCACAGCTCAACTTGCCATCTTTTGTGTACATGTTAAATCCATTATACACACCTGCTTTTATTAGACAATCCATAAATACACAAGCAAAATCTTCATATACGCTTCTAACATGATTCATCATTAAATAATCATTTGCGCTGTCAATCATTATCTGTACCTGTTTTGCACGTTTTTTCATAATAACACCTTCCTATTTGCACAATTTATTATATGTTAATGTTTCACAAACATAATCAATATACGGAAAATTATTTACGTTACTAGCGGGATTTGACATGATATAGACTGTATTTTTTCTCAGATAAATTTCAATCCCTAACGTGATAATTGCCACGGCGCAATTTATATCTGTGTCATCATCTGAGTGAAACATTTTGTCTGCTAAAACATAATCAATGCGCCAGTCATATTCCCTTGCTTTCTGTTTGCTGGTTCTGCAATCTTCCATTGTAAATTCTACCATTTTTTATTCCTCCCCTGTAATCAGCTTAATTGCTTTTTCTGCTTTGCTACTCGCCTGTACAATCCACTTCGGATTATTCTGCAATACAGAAATCCAACTCTGTAAATAAGCAACTGAATTTTTGAATGTGGATTCTGTATCAATTCCTAATATGTTCATCAAAATAGCAGAACCAATTTCTGCAACCAATTCTTCTTTGCTATACGATTCACTACCAAATCCGCCAGGTTCAAACCTATTTAGCCTTTTTGTATGTCCTGTACTATGCACAGTTTCATGAATTTTCGTGCTGTAATATTCACTCAACTCTTTGAACTGAGATTTTTCAGGCAAACAAATCGAATCTGTCATGGGTCTGTAAAATGCTCTATCTCCATTGATCTCAGTTACTGTAATGGCTTCACGCTTATAATAATCATTCAGTACCTTATCTGCGTTTTCTTCCACCTCGTCACCGCTCAATGTTTCTTCCTGCACAGATAATTTGCGCCACTTTACAGGCTCAACGCCTTCTACCTGTGATACATGGAATACAGTGTAATATCTTAACAGTGGGAATCCTTTTTTAATTTCTGCTTCTTCTTCTGTATCGTCTTTCATCGGTGACATGATTTTGTAATAAACTACCATGTGTCCATGTTCACCTCTTTTAATTTTGCCACCTAATTTCTGCCACTGTTTGAATGTTGCATACTCACCTTCGAGCGGTAATAACAAACGGTTAATCCCGTGGTATGGCTGTCTCGTAATTCTATTGTAGGCTCCAAACGGTCTGCGGTTGCCATTTGCGTCAACATAGATTTCATTTGTCCACGGCTTTTTCCAAGGGATGATTCCTTTTTTCATTTCCTCGATAATGTTGTTTGTTACAATTTCATACACATTTGCCATAGTTTTTCTCCTTCTTATTATAGTTTAGTAAGTTGCAAGGTAATAACCTTATTCATACGCCGAATCTGTATTCGGCGCATGGTATAAATTTATTACTCGTTTGCTAAATCGGCAAGAAGATCGTCCACTATAGAATCAGAGATTTCTTCCTGTTCTACGTCCTCTACAGACTCAGTACCTACTTCGGAGTCCTCTTTTACTTTCATTGGCTCAAATTCTTCCCACGCCTTTTTTACCTCAGCAATGCGGGTATCCACGGAAGATTTATGGTTACTTCCGCTATGACTGCATCCATTGTAACGAGTGCTAATAGAAGCTGTTTTGCTACCGTAGAACACCTGTAAAAATTCAACTACAGAACTATCAGGCATTCCATTTTCAATCGTCTCCATGAACAGCGGAATAAGTGATACAAAATGCACCTTGCCATACATCCGTTTAGCGATTTTCTTATTTAATTTCAAATCTGTATCATCGGCTAAAATTGTGTCATGAATCTTCCGTGCATAATCTAAAATTGTTTTGATCTGCGTAACATCCTGTTCAGTAAACTCAGCATTAGCAAGAACTTCTTTCACGTGTTTTGCGTCAAGATTAGTGTCGTCATGAAGAATCATGAATAATTTAATCACCATATCTTCATTGTGATAACCTCTGCGGGATGCTTCGGTCATCATCTCGCCAATATTGAAAATCGGGTGATTTGCTAATTCTCGAATCGTATCAAACGATTTCGCATAAACACGAATCTTTTCAATGTTGGTTAACGACTTCCCGTTATTCAGCCTACGGAAAATCTCAGCAACCGATTCATCATCCATGTTGTCATAATACTGGATGCGGAATGTAAAGTTGTTCAGTACCTCTTTGTAATTCTCGTCAAGATCGTCATAGTAGCAATCATTCAGATCAACACTGTTGCCTTCTTCATCCTCGAACTCAGGCAGTCCTTTCAATGCGAATTTGCCTGCCACGAATCGAGCAATTGTAGTTAATCTCTGCTGACCATCCAACACATCATAGACATAGTATTTTGTGCCTTTTTCTGTATGAGCTTCTGTGCGGTTTGCGTAAATGTCTGGCACAGGATACCCACGTAAAATTGAATCAATTAACATTGACTGCTGTTCAATTTTCCACACATAGTTCCGCTGAACGCAGTTATCAAACGTCATTTCTGTGCGGTTTCCGTTAATCATTTTAGCGATGCTCTTTGCAGTTTTGTCAGTGTAATTTCTTTCAAATGTTAACATAATTTTTCTCCTTTTCTTCTTAAATTTACAGTTCGTTTTCTACAATTTTATCAAAACTCTTTCGAGTTTTTTCTAAAGTTGTCCATCTTGTTTTCTGGTGTTCTACGCCGTTCTCAATCATAAAAACTGCGTATTCATTGGCGGCACTATCTATGAACAGTACCTTGTTATCATTTCCTACAGCTACTACGTTATCCATATATCTCCTTTCTTTTTGCGTCAACTCTCGATCTTACCAAAACAACATATCATCCTTTACACTGTCGATTTCACTATACGATACCTGTGGATGGTTCATACAAAAAATACCAATTGCTTCTGCTTTACTTTCTGCAAGAATATACTCCACCTCATAATAGTTATTATATATAATTTCGTATTCTGTTTGACCATCCCACCAATAGCTATTACAGAAGCTGACATATTCATATACAGTGTCTTTCGTGCGGGATAACAAATTACAGACTTCTTTTATGTTGCGATTCATTTCCGCTACATTCACAGTTTCCGTTGTTTGATGTTCGCTGTGATATCCACAGCTTAAATTAACAGCCGCCACGCCAAGTGCAGGAGCAATCTCGCAGATATCACTATAACTGCCCTGCTTTGTTTCCCAGTACCTTTCTGTTATAAATGTTTCAAAATCATCATTGGCACACTCATAGAACACCGCATCATTTTTCCCGTGTCTGTCCAGTTCGATGATGTAATTGAACTTTCCTTTTAATGATTTACATAGGTCTGATGTTACAAATTTGCTTGCGCCAATACAGCCGATTTCTTCATCTTCCGTAAACAACACGGCGCAATCATATTTTTCTATAATTTTCAGAATCATATATATGCCACATCTATCATCTCCACCAATGCCCTGCGGGGATGACCATACGTTTCCGTGTTTGATGATTTGCAAAGGTTTCTCTTTGTGGACAGTATCCATATGTGCCACCAGTAATACAGGAAATGTACCGTCTTTATACAGATAACCGTTTCCATTAGTGACTTTGTATCCATAGGATCTTAAATTACTTTCCAGTTCTGATTTCAGGTCTGCCTGACTTTTTTTCAATATCTGTATAAAATTCATGATGCCACCCCCGCAACAAATTTACCGCACCAATAGCACTGATCGTCTTCTTCTAAATTGTAACGTCCGCAATGTGGACATTTTACTGTTTTACGTTCAAGATACCATCCATCGGTGGTTTCCCTATAACCATCTCTAATTGCACATTCTTCACAACAGTAATAACAACCATCTTCTGTGCGGATTATATCCTCTACGTACTTCCATTCCCCGCAATATTCACATTGGTAAAAATCTCCATATTCTAACGCTCGATCACAAACCTGACCGTATCCGTCAACTTCTGTTACACCATTAGAAATTAGTTCGTAATCCTCGTGGTATTCACACCAAAAGACACAACCTTCACAATAATATTCATCATCAATCATGTAAGCGCAGTCTCTGTCCATCTCACAGCCACAATCTGCACAGGTGATAATGTTTCCACAATCTTCGCAGATAATACTGTCTTCACGACAATGTTCCATTCCGCAGTTTGGACATACAGGTGTTGCACCGATTTCCATTGAGAAATGGGTGAGATCAATTCCCTTTAAGAACGTCAGGGAACAATATGTAGATCCAGGATTTCCGTCTTTCCAATCTGGATAGCAGGTAGCACCGTCACCATGGACGATGTACTGTTCTACATTCGGGTAATGTTTTGTCTGCCACAGATTAGGCTGCCCAAGACAATCCGCAATTACCTTCTGTACAACGTTGCGGATTTCCCTATAAGCATCCCCTGAACCGTTATCACAGCTCTGCGGATATAATCTGCTCTGTAATATAACACCGTCTTTCAGAGCAAACACTTCCCTTTGCAGTTTCGGCTGATTCCACGGTTTTTCGGTTACTACTTCTGGCAGTGTGTATACGATGAAACTATAATGATCTAACATATAACTGATAGTGCCAGAACTGTAGCATCCCGGATCATCAGCGTTTCGAATATCATGACAGCTAGTCCATGAATGTCCATCTGACATATATAAATAATCACAAGGGTGAACACTGATATATGTAGGCGTATGCACTGTTAATGGGTTAATCTCGTCACACAGTGCCGCATACTTTTCATTATATTTGGGAAATTTATCCCAACCCATTTCTCTACAAATTTTGCCGATTGCCTTTGACGTTTTCATGTTGTTTCGCAGATGGAACGCCGGGAAATCGGCGTTAAGTTCATTTAATTCGTCGTCCATATCAGCATTGAAAAAAACTGTATTAAGCGAACTAATGAAAGATAACACCTTCGTTATTTTCGGGCATACATGAAAAATAGTATTATATTTTCCTGTACTAACTTTATTCCGTGTGTATAGAAGGGCACCATCCTCATTAACCAATGGTTCATTTTCTTCAAACCACCATTTACGCATGACTTCACTACAATATATTATTCCTAAAGATTTGGAGAGTAACTGATAATTCATCACGGCACAGTATGTTACCAGATTATTCTGAAATTCCTCAGAGAAATAAATACTGCCTATCAGGTAATCTACAAACGTGGAAATTGCATTACTATTGAACTTTCGTGTATACGATGTTGCGGGGATACAGATTGACATATTATCCTCGTTCCAGTCAGGATGACGGCGTAAAATGTCAACTACCTCATGTTTATTTGGTTCATAAGCGTTAATAATTCTTGACACTGCATCATTGTAATAGATATATTTCTCATTATCTAATACTTCGATTACGTCATTTTTTAAGCTCATTATAGTTTCCTCCTTTGAAACTAGTACCTATTTTCAAATTCTTTTCGGCATTCAGTTTTCACTGCTTTCAAAAATCAGTACCTAATTTGAAATTCTTTCCAGACCCGAATTGTTTTCAGTGTGTAGTTTTAACCTTCATGATTTCTGCCAGCTGATTCCACACTTCAGAATCTTTAATCAGCATTGGTAAAACCATGCATGTATTAAATACTACTGGTGATTTGTAATCACTGCCTAATGCCATGTGAACGTCCACACTAAGATATGACGCCAGTTCAACGAACTTTTCATTGCACGAAACAACAAATTCATCGCCTTTATATAGTCGCATCAAATCTGCATCATCTTTAATTACCCACTTCGTTAATTCCACTGATTTTGTGGCTGAGTGTTTAGCTTTTTCATATATATCTTTCAACTTATTGCTCCCTGTAGGACTAGGAATTTCATTCTTCCTGTTTGCCATGTAACACACATGATTTTCCAGTTCTGGAAATTGAAATCTAGGACTTTTAATACTGAAATATGTGTCATAAATATATGAATCTATTTCATAAATTGCATGACCCTCAGAAATAAGAATGGTTTCATTATGACGTTCCAGAATTAAATTATTTTCCTTCTTAAAAAAGTTGATGAATTTGGTGATGCTAGATTTTGTCATAGTTACTCTCCTTCGTTATTCTCGCTTTCGATAAAGAACTCCGCATATCTTCCTGTTTCTGTGTTCGTGCAATTAAAGTATTCGAACGAACTTAATAATACGTCAAAACCCGTAGCCGGATTTTCTGCGCCAATTATTTCTCTGTTTGTAATTGTTTCCGGGTGCCATGGCGCACCCGGGCGTAAATTAGAAGGACATAACGCAATAGTAAAACCATTTATAAATGCCTTTTTTGCGGCTGTCTTACTTACACGTGTAAATGTGCGTCCCTTACTTGTAAATTTATATTTATTCATAATTGTTCCCTCCATTCAACTTGCAAAACTCTTTTAAGAGTTCTTCTACTTCTGACTGCTGTTTTTCGAATCCGCCAACACCTTTATAATTATCATAATCTGACCATATTGCGGCGGCTTTTTTCTCATAGGTTCCAATGCCTTCTAAACGTTTTCCCGGCATGTTACGGTATCCTGTGCAGATTGTCAGACCGTATACGCTGTATACGTCAAAGTTCCACCCGTAAATGCCTTCTGTATGGCAAAGGGGGTTATGATTGCGCAGTAATGCCTGTAAATCACAGTAGTCTGCTGACCTGATATTCGGGTAGTTATTAACGACTGCTTTTCTGGTAGTTTTCATGCTCATAATTTCTTTCTCCCTTCTTAATAAATTCTACTGAGTGACTTGCATCCGATGATCCGCCCATTATCATCCCTAACAGATCCATTAGGAACAAATACATCGAACCGATTTGTACAACATTTCGCAACTATAGCCGATACAATATAAATTGTCTCTGGTTTTTCTTCGGGAAGATTTTCAATCTCCCCAAAGACGGTTGTAGTAACAGGGATATTAACACCATCACAATCCACACAGTTCATCGTTCCCACCTGAACAGTTTTAGCCGTGACACGTGCGACTGTGCCACTCGGTTCAATAGTGATAGTGGTTTTATTTGTAATAATGTTGATTGCATGAGGGGTTAAGTTAATTATTTCCATAGTTTGCTCCTTTATATTTATCTATATCTTATTGGTTACTTGCACACTCGGACAAGTGTCCAGTCATGCTTATTGTCTGAACCGTGAGTATCAACTGTAACACTCACGTAGTTGTTTTCTTTGATTGAATCATCATCAAAAGCGAAGTAATCACCTTTGACATTTACGCATGTTTGACCGTTGATATTTTCAACGGTGGAATAAGTAGAAAAGACATCTTTTTCTGCTCTAGTGGTTTCATAGTCAGAGTGACCACCAATGATTAAAGCCATGCCGAATGCTACAGCTAAAATGATTATTTTCTTTTTCATCGTGTCCCTTTCTGTTCTGCCACGTTTTTATGGGAACCCATTAAACGTGACACATGTATATATAATAATAAAAAAGAAATAGGGCTTGCGCCCTATTTTATTTTTATTGATAGTTCACAGAGAATATCATATAGTATCCCTGCGTCAGCCTGCCTGATTGAATCATAATGTTCAACCAGTTCGGCATATTTCCTATTGAGTTCTTCATCGGTGAATACCGAATAGAACTCTTCTTTTGTATACCCGTGATAATTTTTTGTTGCATCAAACCAACTCATAATTTCCTCCTTCTAATTATTGTGCGAACTCTTCACACAGCAATCTAATGATTAAAGTTTCAAACGCCTTTTTAGACAGGCGTTTTGTGAATTGGCAATTTATTATTTCTTTATTGCCAGTAGTTACTGAGCCACCAGCAAGACGGCAAAGTTTTTTGACAGTTTTTTTAGTCGGTACAATACCGACTAAATCAAGAAACGTTGACATGGCATCAAGGTAACTGTTTCCAGTTCCGTCAAACTCTTTGTACGCCTGATATAATTCAGACGTCTTGAAGGCATCGGTGAATACCTTTGATTTCGAGCGAAAACTTTTGTTTTCTGCTTTAATCTTCTCACTGACTGCGTTAACTTTCAGCCGATACGATAACAGAGTTGCGGCACGTTCGTCAATGGAGATTGTGCCGTCTAACTTTTCAGAAGCAGAATTCAGATTGTTTTCTGCTTCCTTCTTTTCTTCCTGCAAAGACAGAAGTTTCTCGGCGTGATCAACGAGGGATACGCCGTAGTTAATTATGCGGGTAATGCCCGCCTTGTTTTCCTTTGCTGTCTTGTCAATAAAGCCGTTTGAAATCTGATTAAATTTTAACATAGTTTTCTCCTTTTTTATTGCGCTTTATAAGTTGCGTTAATTGCACGATAAACTCATGCAATTAAAGCAACTTACAAGGTAACGACATACCAGGCGGCCAATGTTGCGGTGTAAATTTATCTGCTATTTAAGCGCACTGAGTCCGCAAACATTCAACCCCTGGCACGTCGGTTGACAATTTTGTTCGGTATATGATTTTCGTCCTGGATGTATTGATGGGACACCCGAAAAGCCCGACACCCTCACATATACAAAGGGTAAGTCACCTGTCTATAGCTGTAGTTTGTCTGCCATGAATCCCAATTTACTACTCGGCTTGTACCCGACTACTTGAGTCTAAACGACTCTATCATAACTACGGTTTCAGTTGCCGATTTCATAGTAAACCTATCATGGGTATGCAAACTACGCCTATAGATAGGCTGATAATTTTTAGGCGTTAGAATTATCAAACTAACGATAGGCAGAGTTCACCCGTCACGGTGTTCTCCTATCTTATGAGTTACCAACAGGTAACTTGTCAAGGTACGCCCGCTGTGATAGCGGTGGGCGGGCAGAGTGCCCGAACGATAAGATAAATAAGTTATATCTTTATCTTGACTATAGTATAGCACTAGTATCGCGTTGTGTCAATAGGTTTTTGGAAAAAATTTATTTTTTGTTTGGTGACGTGCAGCATAACGTTGTATCAAATTATATTTGATGAAATATATTTTTTGTTCTGGTGAGATAGTTAAAAATTTTTAAGTATTTTTAGAGCAAAAATAATAGTTAAATTATTTTAAGTATTTTTGATGGGATGGGAATGGTTAAAGATTTTTAAGTATTTTGTTGCTCTGGAAATTTATATTGTGTCAAATATAATTTTATATAATATATGATATATAATATATTATGCATAATATATAATATATAATTAAAAAATTAGTTAAAAAAATTTAACTATTAAGTTTTTGACATAAATGTCAAAAAAGTGCCATGTCGGGTAATTTTTATTATCCGACGTCAAAAGGGGGTTATTTATACATTTTGACAAAAGTGTAAAGCTAAAATAGCTATATGGAGGTAAACTCACACACCCCGTCAAAATCTCACCCTTCTCACTTCCCAACTCACTAAAAACTCACTAACATTCCAAAAATCCAACAAACTCACCAAATAAATAACTCACTATTAAAGAAACTAACAAAAACTAATTACAAAAAAATCAAATAAAATTACCAAATAACTCACTCACCCACAAACAGCCATCACACCTATCAATCAAACAAACATCATAACTAATACACTATCAACCAATCAACATCAGCAACAATCACTAACTAATTCACTAAATAACCACTAATCTATAAACACTACCACCAATCAACATTACTAACTAACAACCTATACCATCACCTACTTATCAAACTGCCACATTCACTAAATAAAAGTTCTACTCACCAAATCCCGCATTAATAAATAACTATCCACTAAATCAATCTCTAAAAAACTAAAAACCTAATAACTAACTAATTAATTAAACGATCAAGTAGCCTTATTGTTAAACTGTTCCATCAGAATTGCGTCCTATAAAACTACTCTCAATAAGTTAAATCGACACAAGAAAATCTCAGGCTTATTAAAATGAATTGAATACTTCAAGTAACATTCATAACTTGCCAACTCAGTCATTATAAATAATAATTAAATATATCTACCTAAAATTATTTACAAAAACCAAATAAATTTACCAAAACATAAATAAATCAATCATCACTCTAATAAATCACTACTAAACCATCAGTGTTCAATCAGCACTACAACTAATTAACACTCTAACTAAAAACTTATTACTTATTGTTGCTCGCTACTAAATAAATCACTGTTTAATAATTAAACAACACAACAAATTAACCACTAAACTACAACAATCATATACTCTGCTAATACCATATAGTTCTAACAGCCAATAATATTACTTCTTACCAACTACAATCAGATCAATACAGCAATCGTAAAACTACTCAACTAAATAATTAAATATATTTAACTATTAATCAAAACCAATTTTACGTCAGAAGATATCTTAGAAACCATAACAAAATCAGTAGATTAATGAATTTCCCAATACTTAATCAGTCGCAGAATAAGTAATATTACAAAACATAAATAAATTAAGAAGCAACTAAATAAATCGCAACGTAACTAATAAATAACTAACAACATACTTAATACCTAATAAGTAACTAATAACCAATTAGTAACTACAATTAGTTACATCACGTCCTAATAATTTCGAATCAACACAAAATAACACCTTCCAAAACAACAATCAAATAAAGTAATTCAGCGGCTTAATTCAATAATAATTAACTGCCAGAATCAACTTCTCAATCGCCTAATAGAATCCACTCACTGCATAAAACAACAACATAATTAGTAACCAATAAGTAACCATATAAATTAGGCAATTGTCCTGCACTATATTATCAACCGCTAAATACTAGTAACTAATTAGTAACTATATATAATTAATATAAAATAACACCCTCAGTCGCCACAAAAATGGCTTAGCACCTAGTTAGTTAGGAACCTAACTAATTTAACATCAAACATCACTGACTAAACAACTGCAATATAGAACTAGCAAATCACTTACTGCTCCAATAAATAAACTAATTACAGCGCGGACAAATTAGCATATATCTGCTCAACTAATTAGCTGTCTAATAACGCAGAATAAACCATCAGCAAAACAATAGCAATCATTTAAGTGCTATATAATAATACGAAACAACCACTATTGCTCTGTTCAATCAAACATAAAACAATCATCTAAACTAATTGACTGCTTAATGGCTTAACTATCTTTCAGCTAAATAACATACAAAACACATTAAAAAAGTACTCCAACAGCGATCTCATACTTAATAAACAGGCGGGGTATATTTACACATTAAACAGACCATCGCAAACATTAACGGCTACAACCAAAAATTACAGCCGCAAAAATTAACAACCAAACAAGTCAAAATGTATAAACAATGAATAAATATACATTATTCTATTTCGCAGGCGGTAATAAAACACGCAAATAATTATTTAATACAGTTTACCATCGCAAAACAAAGCAGTCAAATACTGCCTATATTTCTAGTGGCGCACCAATAAATACTTAAAGAAATTTAATTAAATTTATTTAACTAAACAAAACACATAGACAATCATCAATGTATTATACAATGCTCTAAAACGCTCATATAGACGTTTTTATTCTCAGACGTAAAAGTTATAGGGTGGTGTCATAAAAACATGCGTACAATCAATAGGTGTAGATATAGGCATGTTTCAGACAAGCGGTTCTATAAAATACTGTAGTAATAATATAAAACAAAGCCGACAAAGATACAAGGCGCAGAAAAATAATTGGACAGTCAATAATATATAAATATATAATATAATATATAACTAAATATAACATCCAAATAGTTTACTGTCTCATCTTACAGAACACTAAACTAAATAGGCAACCAAACAAATACAAACACGCTAAAAATACAGGACGTTTGGTATATATAATTTGGCGGCGCAAATAACAGCGATTAAATAATAAACTAAACAGCTCAGGAACTAGCACGCAACAAAATAGAACCCGCCAAAAAAGGCACACCTCAAATAACATATCTATTAGGCTTATACAGACGTTTTAATAATTTAGGGTAAACTTATTAAACTGCATATATAAAACAGCGCACAAAATGACTGTGTGTTGTTGTATGGGTATATAATAACAATTCAATAGTGTGAATGAATAATACAAACGATAGATAAAGTAATAGATAAAATATTTAATAAATAATAATATATAGCAACCACACTGTTTAATATAATATAACTCAGCAGAATAATAGATATATAATAATATAAATAATAATAAATATATAATATAATAATATATAATAAATATATAATAATATAAATATAATAATATATTTATTTATATATATTACACTCGTATTTCTTCGCTTGCGAAGGAATACGAACTTTTGGTGATCTTTTGCGTTAGCAAAAGGAGCCAAAAGTATATAAACAATAAACAATAATAAAATAATAACTCTGGTAATTAGTAATGTATGTAATTGATGATGTATGTAATTAGTAATATATAATATATAATAACTATGGTGCTTAATTATTATATAATAATATACAGTGATATATAATAATATATAAATAATTATATATTATAATAATACTTAAATATATTTAACTAAATATATAG
>AUXO017144377.1_pt1 | contig 23927 bp, 10 predicted proteins | sample 768731 | NCBI WGS metagenome assembly AUXO01 (sample SAMN02715735, study PRJNA202380) | gut metagenome | biome: sheep rumen | host: Ovis aries | place: New Zealand: Palmerston North | reverse complement strand
TCTATCAAATTGAAAATTTATTTTTTGTAATTTAGATAAACTTCCATAAAATCCGTTACTCATATTATGCCCCCTCTCCATATAAAATATCTACTATAAGATAATTATTTTGTTCTTTTTCAATTCTACTTAAACTAGAAGGATCAAAATCTAGTTTTCCAATTCTTAAAGTTCCAGTAGACATTAAATCATAAATTCCACTATTTCCCATAATAATCGGAAATACAGAATCATTTAAATAAAATTTGACTCCAGGGATTGTTTGCACACCCAACTGCATTATTGGCAAATAATTATAAAAAGCTTCTCCCGTTGATAATGATTCTTTTGTTAATTCTCTAGGAAAATTACGTTCATCGCCATCACCAAAATATCTCAATTGTATAAGATTTTTAGCCATATCTCCTTTCCCTCCTAATATATACGTTTTGTTGTCTGAATAGCACTAATATTCATTTGAGAATTAAGACCTAGCTGTATTGAAAATTTTTGTAAAATATATTCTCCAACCGCGCCAGTCTTCTTATCGTTCAAATATATTAATGTATTTGGAGATAAATAATATATTGGAATAGAATTAAAGGAAATAGTATTAATTGGATAAGCATATTGATATAAATAATCTTCAATTACATCCATAGCATTTTTTCCTCTTGTACTTAAAGTAAATATTCCTTTATAAATATTTGGAATTTTTATATAAGAATATCCTGGTTTTAACCATTTCTTTTGTACATCTTCATCCCCAAAATCAAAAATAACATTCGGCGTTTCTCTAAAATAAATAGATTTTATTGCTGTATCATTTGCGGCTTTTGTCCTTTGACCTATAATATTAACCCCATATTTATTAATATTATTACCATCGCCCGCATCCAAAAAATCAAATCAAAAATTTAAAAGTTCTGGATTATTTAAAATATTTATATTTCATCCATCGCTATTAAAAGTGAAATTTCCATCAGATTTAAGCCATCTCTTAGGATCTTTTGTAGGCTCTGACTTATTGTTATTAGCTAAAGATAAATATACATTAGTTTCATCTTTATCAGATTTATATTGAACATAATCGCCTTTTTTATAACCTTCAGTATTATCTTCATCTCAAAAAGAATAACTATCATCTTTTATAAAAGCTGTTTTTCCACCTTCTTGAATAGTATATCTTCCAGTAGAAAATTCACCAGCATCGTTAATAGCATCTGGATTATATAACTCTCTCCAATATGCGACAACGCCTTGGGATAAGTTCATTTCAAAATCTATATAATATTTTTCGTATCCAGTATAGCCTGCGGGATACAAGTAATCTCTTCCCCAAACATTATTATCTCTAACCTTAATTAAAAAATCATCATCTCTATAATAACGACGATAATCTTGCGCCATTTGATAGATAATTTCTCTTCAATCTACAAGCTGATATGTTTCTGGATAATAACTAGATAAATCTACAACTATTGGTTGTTCTGGACTTATAGTTGAATAATCATAGGGCATTTCACCAGGAAATGTAGGTTTATATACATACCAATTAGCTGTTCCATCAAGATTAAATTCTTGATAAATTCTTCCACCTGGAAGAAAATCTTGATACTTATGACCGCAATTTAAAATATGAGTACCTCATTGTTTAGTAATGTCATCTACTCAAATAACTTGAGCATTGGTGCTTTGACTATATCCTAAAGCATATTCATTACCAAGCATTTTCTGATTATCTTCTTTTGAAGGATAAAAATCCTTTTCTGAAGAATATCTATAATTTCCAAGATGTTTAGAAGGATAATATTTTTTTAATTGTTCTTCTGTAAGATCATCAGGGAATTCTCCATCTTGTAATGCGGCAATAATAGCGTAATATTTCGCTCAGTCTAATACATTTCACCACTCTTCTGATAATCCATTAGGATTACGAGTTTTAGTATAATAGGCCGTTCTTTTTAATTGATTAATTAATCTGACATCCTTTTCTTGTGCATATTCATCCATTCTTTTAGTATATTCGCTCATGCCCTTTTCTGTAACATATATCATGCCATCAAAATTTTTATATCACATAGGCTTATGATCTATGGCATAGCGCATATGAATAGGAATTTCAACATCCCCACTTTTACGACTTCCTCAAAGGGAATAATCGTTTTTAATATTACCTACATTTGGAGTATTTGAAATGGTAGAAATTAAAGTATTTTCATCAAATACAAAACCATATTTAGAATTAAATTCTTTATCTTCTACTCAAATTTCTCTATTAATATCATGTTCTCCAATAATGTTATTATAATTAACGTCTAGATATGTTCTTTTTCGTTGAAAAATAAAATGTCCATCAACATCATAAAAATATTCAAAATTACCAAGCATTTTTACTAATTTGTCTAAAATTGACGTAATTGTTTCTCCAGGAGATCCAATCAAATCATAAGGATATACAATATCACAAATGCGGTAGCCGCATACCTGCAACCCATTATCTCGTTCAATTTTTGCAACTGTATATATAGTATTGCTTCCTTTTAACTTCACTCTAGCACGGTAGTAATTCTTTGTCTCTGTAACAGCTCCAGAAGGATCTAATTGTTCTAATAATTTTTCATAACTGTAAGTTGGTGGGTTCAATGCGCCGGCTGCGGCCAACTTGCCCGTTTCTGCGATCTTTTCTATCTCACTAATTTTTATATCAAAATCAGTCCAATCCAAACTTTTTGGAGAATCGTTTACTCAATCTACCAGCTCAACAGAAACTAATAAATCTGGATTAAAAACCATTTGGGCGACTTCTCTTGAGTCATTAGCACCACTTGCATCGTATTCAATTAAATAATAAAATGGTGTCTTACCTTGATATTCCAATAATTCAATTCCATAATCATCTAAATCATTAACAATGATATTCTGTCAAGGTTCTTGCGCATATTCATGTACTGCTTGTAAAATTATATCTTTAATTGGAATTTGTGTATTTTTAATAGTACCATCTTCTAGGGTTTCATCCATTGTTCCAAAATCCCAAGAAGATGGAATAACTCCACCAAAATCACCATTCAATAAAGCCATCTTATCTTTCCCCTGAAGAGAAATCGTATAGTTGTTTGCGCTTAAAGAACAAGAAAATGAAGATAATAAAAATATACCTTGATTAAATCAAATAATATCTGGATAAGTAGGATCTATATGATTTTCTAATCCTATCTCAATTTTAACCTTACTCTTTAACATTCAATAATAGTCATTGATATTTACTTCGTTTGCAACTAACGTCAAAGAACAAGTACGACGAACAGCAGAAGATCCATCAATGTTAATAGATCCTGCGGTTATACGTCCGGTGAATTCTTCTATTGGATATTCATTAAAATCTAAAGAGATAACTTTTGCCCAAGTAAATTGATGCTGATATTTACTCAATTGTTCTAAAAAATCTTCATTTAGCATAGGATTTTTTTGCATAAATTACCTCCTTACTTCTTTGACATATAATCATTTAATACTCTAGTTAGCTCTGCAATATATTTTGAATATATTTCTAAAAGACCACCCGGTTTGCGCAAACGCACAGTTTTCTCTTCTCAAGTTAAGACTTTTTTATTTGCTACATCACCATTGAAAGCATCTAAAGCGTCCATATATTTTTGTCGAATAGAAATAAAATCAGCATCAGTAGAGCTACTTTCTAATACATAATCAGTTGTAGTTTTTTGATAATATATATTAGCATAAACACCGTTATTTAATAAAACATCTAAAGAATTTGCATCAAGATTATTTAATGTATATTTTTCTAATTCTGCAATACTAATATTTTCATCACCATGTTGGAAACTTGGGTCATAGATAAAATCTTCTCCGACCTTATAAACATTACCATTTCATCCATCAATAACATATAAAGGTTCAGCATCCAATATTTCTCGTATTTCTTGATTATCTTCTAGTGCTAATTGCGCATATGCTAACGATTTATTTACAAGCTCTTCTTCAGCTGTCGTTGCCATTAGCAATCTATCTATAAAATATCTTTCAAGTAAATGCTGATAATCATGATTTAATTCTGATACGTAATGATTGTTATTATCTAATTTTAATTGATGCTCAAAAACATTATTACCATCAATTGTCAGACCCTTTACTACATAAAAGGCAAATGGTGCAAAGTCCATCATATTTTTATGCGTAAATGGAATTGGATTCGGCTCATAATCTAAATATAAATCAGTTCTAGTTTGATTAAAATAGCCAAAATTTTCATTATCTTGATCATCCACAATAGTGCCTCAAACATTTCCACTAGGAGCAAAAGAGGATACACTTCCATCATAATAGACATATTTAATTGGTCTACTAAAAATATCAATTTGATTAATATAGAAAACTTCTTCCTTTTTAGAAACATCTATTCCTTCCAATGTTTGTAATTCTTGGAAAATAGATTTTTTGGTTGCCCCAACTAACTGTTTAGCTACGCCTATATTTGTATGAATATTTTCCATTAAATTAAATTCATTTCTATAATTATCTTCGCCCATATAGGAAATAGTAGGACTAGTTCCCATAAACACATTATTATTACCATCCGCAGATCCTAGAATATAAATACCATAGATTGGAGTTATATCATCAGCAATATAATTTCCAGTTGCGCCAATAGTAATAATCAATCCATTATTGCGATTAATAGGTTCTCCCGGAATAAAAAGTCCATCTTGATTAAAAACTAACTGCACCTTTGTTCCAGGTTTTAAATCAAATAATCTTATAGAAGTTGTAAAAGCACCTTTTCTATCTGCAAAAAATAAATTATTAGAATGTCCATCTTTAAATGAAATATCTAACAATGATTGTTGTTTTAACGAAGTAATTTGTGAATATACCTGTTCTGCTGGAATTTCTTTTAATATTCCATATTTTATATAATTATTTCTATTTAAATCTGCACACTCATATGCGGTCATTGTAACATTGTGTAGCATACGCCCTAAACTCTTTTCAGGTGATAAAGAAACATCCATTAGTCGCACAAGATAATTTCCTTCTGCGGGTGACTTAAATAGTTTTACTTGTCCATTATTTAGCCAATCTAAAACTTTTAATTTAAATAATCTTTCAGACTGAAGATTTCTTGAAACAAGATCAGTATATTTATAAGAATTATGATCATGTTCATTATCATGTCTATGCTCGCGCAAATCTTCTCGATTAATTTCTTCATATGTTGTAAACAACTCATTATCATCACTTAACATTGAAATTAATCCTGTAATTGGAAATGATTTATATCCAATTCTTGCGTTTCTAAAAAAGAACGGATATTTACTTCCAATAGTTTCAGATCTGGCTTCAGCTAATTGTGTTTTAAAACTAGCAACTTGAGGATTAAATCTTAATTTTAATTGACGAGTTCCATCATATAAAAATATATCCTCAAAATCAGCATAAATTAAATTACTTTTCTTTCTATTTGTAAATAAACCTTGTTCATTGTATTGTTGCAAAGAATATGTGTAATATTTTCCCTGTTCAATATAAAAATCTTTAAATAAAATTTTAGATTCGGTTATCTCATTATTGATAGAAAATTTATATAATTCTTCTCAATAACCAGGATTTAAAGAATCTTCTCTAGAAATTACATACATACCATTAGAAAACTCTGCACCCTCTTCATTATAAAGATATAAATCAATATAACCTTCATCATAATTTAATTCTGCTACAAGATTTCCTCCAACAGTAGTATCATAAGTTTGAATATTAGCTATAAAATATAGTGGACTAGATTTTATCAAACCATTTGTTGTTGTTACGGTGTATTTAATAGAATAAATTTCATCATCTGGAATATCTCTATTAAATGCATAAGTTTCAGTTGCAATATATTCTTTTGAATCGTTTTGAATATTATGTAATAAATCTCCACTAGTATAAGCTAAAGTACCATCAGGATAAAAAATTTCAAATTTACTAGAATACACTTTTTCAGTAACATCTTTTCCTTCGCCCTGTTCAAAATAACCAACAAACTCTGGTGCATTCTTATTAATTTCTGTATTTTCAAAACCTACAATTTTTACAACAGGATCAGAAGTACACTTAATAACTCCAACAGTAGAATAATAACCTTCATTTCCATCTTCATCAAAAAAAGCTAATTGAATTTTATAATATTGTCCTATCTTAAATGAAAATAAATTTTCATCCTCATATAGTTTTCAATTTGTTATATAAAAAGTTACCTGCCCATTAGCATCAGCATCTAAAACTTCATAACGTCCTCCACAATCTGCAGCCTTTACAGAAGCTAAAAGAACATCATTTTGAACTGTTTTAATTTTTATTTTTGCTGATGTAACATTAGCGACATTAGTTGCTCTATTAAAAGTAAAGGGAATGGTCATTACTCCATTCCCTTTATCATCTAAGCTAAAAGCAGGCAACACTCCCTCAAGATAAGGGGGATACAATTTTGCCATAACTTTTACCTCCAATTACTCTGCATCTTCTGAAATTGGCTCAGCTGCTCTCTCTTGTGCCGCAGCCTCAGCTTCAATAATAACTTGCTGAAGCGCTTGCATACAATTACTCATTGTAATTGCATCATTACCCTTTACACTTATTTCCATAAGAGCACTTAAAATATTCTTTAACACCTGTGTATTCATATATCTTTCTCCTTTTTCTCTATATATTAATTACCAGAATTTCAATCTTCTGGTATATCTACATCTAATTCTCTAAGCGCAGAAATTAATTTGTCAAACATATTATCAACTTCTTGCTTAGAATAATAATTGGATAAATTTACTGATGACGATGCTGGTGCTTGAATTATAGTGTTGCCAATTTGCGCAATATTGACAGCATCTCCCTCCAATTCATAAAGCGAAACATCACTTTCTCTTAAAAACTGATCATTTGTTTCATTTTTAAAGAAAGCTAAATCTTTTTCTTGAATAATTTGATTAACGGTTCCTTCTATTGCTGAGCTTGGAACAGTAACAACATCATTATTTGAAATTCAAGACTGATCATTACCAATCTTTAAAGATCCATTTAATCTAATATCACCATTTACAATAAACTCTGAATAAGATTCAAGTTTACCATTTGATAAATTTAATCTTAATCCACGTCCTCCCTTACCATTATTTGGCTTCTGGAAATCTCGTGTTTGTAAATAATAATTTCCTTCACTCAGCACATCAGCTGGACTGTCTCCAATACTAATTAATCTAGAAAATGTACTATATCCTTCTGTACCGTCATTTTTCATACTATAAGAATCAATAGAAAAATAAGCACCGTTATTATCATCTCTTGGAGTAGCATCTAAAGTAATTTTAACACAATTTTCTTTATCATCTTCATTAAACATCTTTAAAGAATTTTCAGTTAAATGAAGTTGTAATCCAGTTGTTCCATTAGATTTTTGCCAGTTAGCACTTTCAATAGTTCCTTCATTTCCACTGAAATAAATTCTTCCGGTTCCATCTTTACCTAAAAAGGCTTCACCATCAGTGCCAATTCTGAATACCGTTTCTCCACCATCAAATCCAAATAATCCACTTTCTGTTGGTTTGATATCACTTTTAGAATCTGTAATTGATCCAATTAAAACTCCAGATACGCTACCTTCTTTATTAATCTTTAAACTACTAGCCGCAGCATGTTGAATAACTTTACCACTATTATTTAACTCAGTATTATAAAAGCTACCATCATCAGCAACTAACAAAGTGTCAAACCATCCTGTTATACCTGGAACATTAAATTTATTTTGAACTACCGCAATAGGAAAAGCAATAGTACAATTATCTCATTCATCGCTATATCTTAAACTAATTCCGATTTGCGGATGATCGTCATCTTGTTTAAATGTTTCAGTGGGTCGAATAATTCCATTTTCCGCAATTTTTAAATAACGTGCGGCAAACTCTTTATCAATTTGCACTTCATCTTGAATTTCATAACGTGATTCTAATACACTGTTCGATGAATTAATAGGGATTGCGCATTGATCAATAATTTCTTCTAATTTTTTTTCATGCTCAGCCTGTTTTGTTTTAAATTCTTCTTTTTTTTGTTCTAACTGTTCGGCATTATTTTCATGATTTATTCATTGTAAAATAGATAATCTATCAATCTCATCTTGAATACTTTGTTTTTCAATTTCTCATCTAGTATTTTCTTTTGAAATTTCTTGCTCATACCACAATGAAGCTTTAATTGCCGTATTTTGTGGTAACATACAAGATAGATTAGAAGAAGTATCATAAACTATTACATTTGGCCCAAATACTTTGTATCCTAATTTAACAATAGGAATTGGTAATAATTGATGATAAAGGATGTCAGTTGCACCATCCTCTTTTAAATACTGAGCATCAAGAATAACACCATAGGTATTATCTCATTTTATTCCAGTATTACCAGTAAATCAATTATTTCTATTATATTTAACAGCAACTTTAACATGTAATGGTGTTTCACCATTTTCTTTAAATTCTATTACTGTTAAAAATCTTAATTCTTTTGGATTACCATAGAAGAAGTTTTTTCCTTGTATCCATGGTAATATTATACTATTTTTTTCTTCGCTTGTCAAATTGATTTCTTTATTTTTTGCATCATATAAATGAATTTCAATTTCTCGATAATAACTATTTTCATTTCCGATATAATCAGTAACAGCATTATCTTGTTCTCCAACAGCTTTAAACTCAATATCTCTTGCTATTCCAGTATTCAAACTACCAGCGCTTCAAATTTCATCATCCTCATAAAAAGCCCCTTTTGCTTTATCTAAAGTACCTTTTGAAATTGGACGAATCAATTTGCCTAAATTTAAAGTAAACATATAATCAGAACCATCATAACTAAATTGACTAAATAAAAGTTCTTGAGTTACTTTAATTACTCCGGTTTTTTGAATAATATAACATGCTATTGTATTGCGCGTTGCTGATGCTCTATAAGATTGCGCAATTTGATATTTTAATTGATACTTATCAACGCCATTTTTCTTAATATATGTGCTTGCAATATTATACGATATAAAGCTTGAATGACGTTTAAATAAATCATCATCTCTTTCCAATACTATATTATCTTCTAATTCAGAAGGTAAAATTGAAATCATTGATCGGGTATTTGCTACTGGAACTTCTCAAATTACAATATCGTCTGCGGGAAATAAATATGATCCAGCAGTATCCGATATGCAAACAGCTTCCACTGTTCTAATTTCATTTGCATATTCCGAAGACACTATCATTCCAGTATTTCCATCGTATACTCGATATTCACCATTTAAACCATCGCTAAATGAAAAGTGAGCTAATTCATTTTTCTTAGCAGCTTCATCTAATATGTCACCTTCATTTGTAAATTCGATAACTGCGGTTTCACTTGGTGTTCTATAATATTTAGGACTTGCTATATCATAAGTTCCTTTTTTAATTTTGGTATTTCCTCAATCATCTATTTCTGTTGCTCAAGGGCCATATTCAATTATTACCTGATATTTAGTAGATTTGCTATTAAAGTCTGGTAAAATTCCATCTTTTATAAAAAGATCTTCATCAATTAAACATCAGTCCTTCCCAGCTAAATTATTTTTAAAAGTTCTATTATAAATTTCTTTTCAGCCATTACCACTATTTTCTTCTCCAAGAGCAGATTTATCATTAGCTAATTTTTGCGCCAATAAATCTTTTCCTTGTGAAGTAAATCATTCAGAGGAAGTTAATTCTTCATCTGAGTTATAATAAATAATACTATTGCGAAATATATTTTCTTTTATATATTGAGTCTCTTCTAATTGTAAAGCATTATCTTTTGTTCACTCTGGCATTTTATCTTCTTCAAGTTCTGGTTTATTATTTTCAATCCATTTATTCCATTCATCTCAATGTTCTAATATTAAAATATCTGCTTCATATTGAGCAATTAAATTTTCTAAAGACTCTTTTTGATATATAAAATCAGAATCGCTAATATTTTTATATCAATGAATATTAACATTTTCTAATCCGAGATCTTTTGCTTGAGAAGCGCTTGTGATTGTAATGGGTTTTTGAGATCCATCTCCATTTATTAAATCAGTATATTTTCAATCTATACGAATATCTTTTTGATTGTAAAGATCAGCATCCTTAGAGTTATAAGTATTACCACTAGTAGTATATAAAGTAATTGCATTTTCAGAAGTTGGTTTATCGTTTCCATAATATAAAGAAATATTCTTTACATATATGTTATCTTCCATTACACTACCATCTGGATATAATCCAGTTATTAACTCACCAGATCCATCTTTAAAATTTCCACCCTGGAAAAAATAAATTTCTATTGCAGAGACATTTCATTTTTCTATATTAAATAATGCCTGCTGTTCTATATAAGATCTAAAATTATAAATATTACCAACCATATTATCTGAACTTCTTAGATAAAATGATTGTCTTACAGGCTCATTTGTTTCTTTATTTGTTCCTATTACTGTAAATTGTAGGCCATAATCTCCTTCAGTATTTTCTCCAACCATTACTTGGAATTCTGCGGATACGCCTAAAAATTTATATAAATTTCCATTTGTTTGAATGGTGTCTATTAAAATATAGTCGGGTGTTTTATCTAACTTATGGGTTTTATCATAGTTTGCCAGTAGAGAATATTCAATATCATCTTCTGTCGTAAAAATTTGATCTATTTGTTGATAAGAACTTAATGGCAACTCATAGTCATAAAATTCTTCATCATTACTAGATTCTCCTCTATATAAACCGCTAATCTCTTTCTGTTGGGTAAAATCATTATTGCGAATTGTCACATACACTTTAGTTCCAATTTTATATGTTTTATTTTCAGAAGTAGCAATATATCTAGCTGAACCATTTCAAACTATATATTGTCCCTTATCTCGATTAGTAATATCTACAATCTCGACCAGTTCTGTTCTATCAAAAGGCAAATTTTCAACCGCCCTTTTTGCGTGAATAGCCATGGCTTCATTTAAAAAATAAACATAATCATCAACAGTCTTCTTAATTTCATCTGCCATATATTCACCCTCCTTTTTCTCCTTATATCTCTTTATTCTTTAAAAAGAAAGTTATTTTTTTATTTATATTTGACCAAAAAAATAAAGGAGGACTAAGTCCTCCTTTAAATTATTTTCTATTTACATATTGAGTAGCTGAATTAATTAAATTATTTAAAGCTAATTCAATTTCAGTATGCGATTGCACATTAGGGAATGAAGCTTCAATATGAACGTTTTGATTTAACTCTTCACTACCAATAGAGTTAATACCATTATAATTAATATTATTCTTAAATACTGATTGCAATTTTGTAGTTGCCTGTGAAGCCATTTGTCTGACGAAACCAACAACTTTTAACATATTTGAAGTATCATCTTTATTTAATACGAGTTCTTTCTGATGAAGAACTGCCAAGCGTCCAGAATCAGTAGATCAATTTCCAGTATATCCACCAGTATCATAAATACCCTGGGTTGGAATATTTTTACCTCCTGGCATAATATAACCAGTAGAAGGTTCTCCTTTAATTGTTTTTGAATCAATACAAGTTGAATCTTCATATAAACGATAAGTACCTGTTACCGTACCACGAGCTTTAGCTTCATCAACAACTTTATTAAATGCCGCTTTTGCGCTTGCTCGAGTAGTATACGTTTCGCTTGTGCCTAATGTATAAGCATTTCCACTAGGAGGATAAATACTATATACCTTTATAGATCCCGTTGGTCCTGATGGTCCAGTGCCTCCAGTGTAAGGTCCTCCTCCACCTGCTCCGCCGCCAGAATCATTACCTCCTGCAGCTGCACTATTTGCTGCTGCAACTGCCGCCGCAGTAGCTGATGCTTGTTGAGCTAGTTTAACTTGTGCTTGATATGTTTCACTTAATTTCTTTAACATTTCATTCAATGCACTAACGGTCGCCTGCGTAGCATTTTGAATACTGGTCATATATTTACCATATTTATCATCAAAATCTTTTGCTGCTTGCTTTGCATCTTCTAATGCCTTCTTTATGCCATTTTCTTCATTATTAACCATGTCATAAATAGCTTCCTTTGCTTTCTGGCTATCTTCTGCAACGGAATTCATATCGGTTTCAGCCTTAGTCGCGAATTCATCGACAGTTGTTCCGGCTTCTTCATAAATAGCATAACAATTATCCTGCCATGTTTGAAGTGCTTCTTCTCCGGCCGCAAGCATATCTTCTCAAGCTAATTCTCCAGCATCCATTAATTCAGTTAATGTATCATATCCAGTAATTGCACTTAATACTGTTCTATCAAAACTTGTAATTAAGTCTTCATCGCTTAATAGTTTCATCTGAACAATATTTTCAATGTCTGCTCAATCATCATCTCTAAAGCGCTTTTGCTCATCAAATAATACGCCCATTTGATCTGTTAATCAACTAAGTTTTGCAATACGTTCTTCATTTAATGCTGCCATTGCTTGAGCATATTCTTCAGTGCCTTCTTTATACTTAGCTAAGATTTCAGCTTCGCGTTCAGCAAAGTATTGATTTCATTCTAATCATTTAGATTGTAAATCATTAGACATTGAAACCATATAATCTTGATAATCATAGACGGCTTCAGCGTAATTTTCTTCAGCATCTCCAATAGCATCTTGATCAGCCGTGTAAGTATAACTGAAGTTACCCTCATTATCTCGGGTCATTCTTACTGCACTCTTGGCCTGCTGCGCATCTCTTAACTGAGCTTCTGCTTGCAATAATGCAATTCTACGTTCAATAATTCCAGCTTCATATTCTGAAATTTCAACACCGGCCGCCATTTTCGCATTAATTTCATCAAGAAGATCATTCATCTTGCCTTTAATTAACGTGTTATTAGTATCTTGTAAACTCTTATTAAGTTTTCTTACAGATGCATTTAATTCATGATATTTCTTATAATCTGGCAAATATAATTCATTTAACTCTTGTTGAGTTTTAAATTGTTCCGCCATCCAGGTTAAATCCATATCTCCAAAAGCGTTCTCATAATCTTCCTTCATTAAATCTATAGATTTTTCGAATGCATCATTAGCTGCTTGTAATGCTTCTTCTCAAGCGCTGTAATAATTTTCTGTAGCGTCAGTATATAATTCTTCTAATTGTTCAAAATGCTCTTTCCAATATTTATAGCTTTGCTCATCACCTTCAAGTTGATATTTCAACATTAGCTTTTGAGCATCTTCCATTTGCTCGCGCCACTCTTCCATCTGCGCCTTTGCAGCACCGAGCGCATCTTGAGCATTTTTAACAATTTGCTGACTCATCTTTCTTAATTCAGAAGATGAAAGTTTTAATAATTTTCTTCCAGTTAAATCAACAATGCTAGCATAATGCTTCATAATATTGCCAGCCTGCTCAATCTTTTCACTCTGTTTTTCAAACTCTTCTGCCATTGTGGTAATAGTATCTGATAAAATTTCGTGAACTTCATCGGCAGTGTCTTTCATACTGGTATATGTTGTCATTAAGCCAGATAAGTAATTTCTCAATTGTTCGGCTTCTTTTTCAGTTAACTCACTAGCTAACTGTTCATTTTTCATGAACTCTTGAAGTTGTAAAACCAATTGATCTGAATTTAAATTATCAAAATCTAAATCAATACCATGATTTGAGAATATTTCTTTAATACCTCTTCGATAATTCTCTCAATCTTGATCGAAAGTTTTCATTTGCTCATTTAGATTTGCAATTCTATCGGCAGCGCGATCTGCACCATCGCCCATATTATCAAAAATCCATTGTAGCAATTCTCTATCTTTATCATCAAAATCTAATTGCAGTTTTACTTGTCAATCAATTTTCTCCAATTTAGCATCATAAATTGCATTAATTTGATCTATACGATTATCAATCTGCTCTTGAAGTAAATTGTAAGTATCTTCATACTGCTTTAAAATTTTCTTATTTTCTTCATATGTTTTTTGTGCTTTTTCAAGAATTTCCTTATCAGCTTCTTCTTGCGCACTTTCGTTATAGGTATCAATAGCTTTATTATATGTGGCAGTGATATTAGCCAATACTTGTTCATAGTTAGTAAGCATGCCATTTTCGTCAAAGATAGCACCCATACCAATACCCTTTAGATTACCTAAATCTAAAGCCAAGTATTTTTTAATTTCAGCTATATATTCATCAGTTAGTTTAACTTGTTTTTCAAGAGCTTCAATCTCATCATTGATATATTTTAACTTAGATTTGCCATAAGTACGCTCTCTTGTTTTATTTAAACGATCAGTTGATTTATTCAAATCATCAATACGTTCTTTTATATCATGATAACGATCTTGATCTTTAACGTGTTCTTTAACTTCTTTCTTTTTGGCAGAGCCGCCTCCGCCGCCTTTTCCACCAGAAGATTTAGGAGATACTCCACCGCCTCCATGAGTAGCTTGGCTAAATTTGAAATTACCACCAGTTGATTTGTGTGCTGATTTTACTTTTAAGGTAAATCCAGTTTCTTCTTTTGGCTCTGTTAATGTTGTTTCATTTCTTTCATATTCAACTCCATGCACGACAGTTCTAAATGGTTGCGCTTTTGTGTTACCTTCTCCATCAACTGTTGTTGTAAATCCGTCTTCTCGATGCTCTGTTATATGTGGAGTAAATCCTGCAACAACCTTTTGATCTGTTGCTTTGGTTTTATGTTCTTCAATTTCTGCATCAATACCCATATTAGCAAGATAAGCAGTAGCTTGTTCTTGTGTCATATGAGCAGCATTAACCAAATTAGTTAACTCAGTTAAGAAACCTTCATCATTTAACTCTGCGCCAATTTGCAATTTACCGAATTCTTCTGAATTAACAAAATTTCGCAAAGCTTCAGCTCTATCATAAAAGTCATCATCAATTAAAGTTAAATGGGCAACAATATCTTGATTTGCTCTTTCTTGTAAATCAGTATAAGCTTTCTCATTTCCTTCAATTGCTTGTTTCATTAAATCAAGATTTTCTGCATTTCGCAAGAAATCAGATGACAAAACAGAACCATCTATATCTAATAAATTGGCATAAGATTTACGCATTTCATTGGCAGCTTTAGTGGCTCTTTGCATGCTATTACTATTTAAGGCTTTATTTCAATCTTCATAGCTTTCTGTAACATCTTGAATTGCATCATCAAATCTAATTATTGCCGCCGCGACTCTTGAAGATTCTCTTTGGCATTCACTTAAATGATTATCTAACTCATCAATTGCAGTTGCATTTTTATAAATATAATCAGTTAAATTTTTAAATTCTTCCTGAACTTCGGCCGCCTGTTTTTTAGTTAAACCTTCTGTATCAAACTCTATTGGAGTATTATCTAATACTTTTTTTTCTTCCGCTTTAAGTTTTGCAACTTTCTCAGAATCTTCTTCAAATTTTCTAATTATTTCAGTATAATTTTTATCAAAATCATCTCTCGCATTTTGTAAAGCTTGTTGATAAGCCTCTGCCGTAATCTCATCTAAATTTTTTAATTCTTCATTTACTTGTTCAATTAAATATTGTTGAATTTCTTCATTTAGATATTCTTTATCTTGACTTCATAAAACATTAGATATATCTTCACCAATTTCATTATTAACACCAGTAGAAATTAACGCATCTAATGAAGATTGTTCAATTTGATTATTATTATAAAGAACTTCACTTAATTTACGAATTTCCTCTTGATGAGCTAATAATGCATTAACGATTTCTGAATTATCTATACCAAGAGCTTCTTTTAAAGATTCAGAATTTAAAAAAGCATCGCTATTCTCTTTTCAAACATCAATTGCTTTTTGCAAAATTTCTTCACTAATTGTATTAATAGAAGGTACTGCTTCACCATAACCAGTTGGCACATACGATGATGTTTCTCCTGTTTCATAGGTCATTCCCCTAGCAGCCTCTGTTAAATCCCTAGTATAATTCGCATCTCTAGAATTTTTATCTGCATTTAAACTATCTATATATTTAGAAATTGAGTCAAAATATTGAAGATTTACTATTTTCTCCATTTGTTTTTGCTGAATTTCTAATAATCCATTAACATTTTTTAAACCAACCGCTAAATCAGGATATTTAGAAATTAAATCCAATGTTTCTGCATTTAAATCTTGAACAGATTTTAATCATTCATCAGACCCTTCCTTCAAATCACTTAATGCATTTCGTGCTTCTAAATGATTTTCAAGAGTAGACTTTAACGATTTAAAAGCATTATTTACTTCATCATATGCCTGCTTTGCTTCCTCTGCTTTTTTTGCTGCTTCTTCTGCAGCCTTTGCTTCCTTATTTCATTCATTATTAACGGCATTAATAGCCAGAACTAGTGCCGTTAATGCTCCAATAATAATTCATACCGGTATTGGCATCTTTATTATAAAGTCCAAAAAAGACATACCTTTTACCGAAGCTAATGTAGCGCCAGTAGCCAACATAAATAAGCCTTTTGTTAAAGCGGCTACACCCGTAAATAAAGCAGGTAATCCCATTAAAATTGCTGGTAAAGCTTGTTTTATTCGATCTAAAGGTTCTAAATCCTGATTATCTAAAATTTCAATAGCATTTGAAAGAGTGGTAATTCCCATTGTTAATTGAGTTATTCCAGCAAATGCTGTTGTTATACCATCGGCAAAAGACTCTCGTAAAAAGAAAGGTAAATTATCATCAGAACTTCCACCTGGAGACGATGATTTACCACTTATACCTTCTCGATATTTTTCTTCAGCCCCGTTAAGTTTTTCAGTAACATCATCTAAATCTTGTGTGGCTTGCTCTATATCACGAGTAGCTTCATCTAATTCTTCATTTAATTCTGTTACTTCATTATTAACATTATCTAAATCTTTCGTTGTTTTATCTATATTATGAACAACTCTTTTTTTAACATTTTCAATAATTTTATCTCTTTTTGCAGTTAATTCATCAAGTTTTTTATTATACTCTGCAATTTCAGCTTCAAGAGCATCTCTTTTTGCTATAAGTTCTGCGCTCTCTTTTGCATCTGTAGGAGTTTTATTTATAACTGTTTCCAAACGAGCTTCAGCATTTCTCTTTTGTTTTCGCGTATTAACAATTTGTCCTTGGATTTTTTGATAATTCTTTTGCTGTGCAGCCAATTTATTTATCTGAAATTGTTGTTGTTTATAAGTTTCTAATTCTGCTTCTAAAACTTGCTTATTATTTTCTGAAGCCTGCTTTTTTTGTTCTAATGCTTGTTTATTTTGTTCTAATGCTTGTTTATTTTGTTCTAATGCATTTTTTTCATCCTGTATTTTAGATACATGTTTTTCAACAGCTTCCGTTAAATAATTTTCTGCATCAGCCGCATCTTTAGTTAAACGTTTCTGATATTCTAAATGCTGCTCTACAATTTCTTGATTTTCCTTTTCCGCATTTTCTGCAATTACTTTTTCTGTTGTTGCTCTAGTTGCAGCAATTTTATCTTGAATATAAGCTCTAAATTCTTCTCTTGTTGCTTTTATTGCCACTCTTTCAGCATCATATTTAGTAATAATTTTTTCAATCTGTTGAGCAACAACTTCTTGATCTTGTATTTTAGCCAAGCTAGAAAAATCATCCGTTAAAAAATTTCTTAATGAATCATTAATTTCATCATTTACATTTCCAGCCTTTTTGGCATCAGTTCACTTATCTGTTATTTTATGCGTTGATTTTCTCGATGTATTATTTGCAGCAAGCATATTTTGAATAGTTATATCTGTCTGTTTAGCATATTCTTCTGTTGTTTTTATCATTTGATTACAAATTTCAAATTCTTGTTCTCCAACTTTACCTCTTATTTCAAATAAATATTTATTTAATTTTATTTGCTCTCTTAAATTAGTTAAAATAACATCATCTTTAGGAGTTGAAGAAGTAGCTTTTCTTGCACTAAAGGCGGCTTGTAAAGCCTCTATTTGCATTTTTTCTCCCTGTAATTGAGCATAAGTTTTATCACTACCAAGCGGTTTTAAGATTTTAGATAATTGAAGTTGAGCATCTTGTAAACCTGCAGTAAGCTGAGGTGTAAATTTAGACGCAAAAAATGCAGCAACAGTACTTAATACACCTGGTAATCCACCAATGCCGTCAATTAATTTATCAACGCCATTTAGAATTTTTTCAATATTATTTAATACACCAACAAAAAAATCTTCATCAATTAAATCTTGATAAATTGCCTGTCAAGCTGCTTGAACCCTCTTTCTTGCAGCTTCTCAACTTTCAGCATAAATATCTGCTTGTTCTTGTAAAGTTCCCTCAGCATTCGCGACAACACCTAAATTATCTTGGAACTTGTCAAAATTATCCATTCAAGCAATTAATGTATTAGAATTTCTAACACCACCAACCGTTTGCGCCAAAGCGTTTCTTTGCGCCTTGGATAATCCTTCTCAAGCAGAACCTAAATCCATAATAACATCATGCATATCGCGCAAGTCGCCATTGGTATCAAGAACTTGAACTCCAACTTTAGATAATGCTTCTGAATATTTAGTTAAATCAACGCCATCTTCAAGGGTGTCTCCTAAAGACAAACTTTCAATTCTTTGGAATAATGTTCTAAATGAATTACCAACAGTTGATGCTGACTGACGAGTTTGAGCAACAACAGTAGCCAAAGCAGCAGTTGCATCATCATATGTTAATCCTAATGAACTACCTAATGCCGCAAATTGATTTAAACCATTCGCAATTTCTTCTGAACTTGAAGCAGTTGCCGCACCTAATGCAGTAATCTTATCTGCAAATAATTCAAGATCATCACTGCCTTCTGCGAAGTTATTTCAAATAGCAGTCATATAACTTGAAACATCTTCTGCAGATTCGCCAGTAACATTAGACATTTTTAAAGTAGTTTCGACGCGCTTTTGGACTTCTTCATCACCAAGACCTTGCTGATAGTAAATTAATGCAGCATCAGTATATGCCAATGTGCTTGTACTTAATGTTTGCGCAGCTTTATTCGCATTTTCTGCCAATACAGCCATTTGATCAGCAGACTGCCCCGTAACAATTCGAATACTATTTAAAGATTTATCTAAATCTTGTGCATATCCATATGCGCCTTGCAAAGCACCCACAAATCCATGTAAAATACTACTTGATAATTGCCATCTTGCAGTATTTTTCAACGCAATTCACATGCTATCTAACAACTTGTTAGATTCTACCATAGGTTTTTGCGCAGTAACAATACTATTAGCTAAATTTAAAAAAGCTTTTTGACCATCAGCACCCATCGCAGTCATATCTCTAGCTAATTTGCTTAAACTTAAATCAGAATTATTTAATTGTTGATTAAATTTAGATAAATCTAAACGACCGGTATCCGCATTTAACGAATTATTTAAAGCTGTTTTAAGTTTTAAGACTGACTGTTGCGCATTAGAAATTTGTTGGTCAAATCCATTTGTAGCACCATTTTTAATAGAACCACTCATTAAATTATCTAATGAATTTTGTAAATCTTGGATTTGCTTTTTCGCTTGCGTTGTATCTGCTTGAAACCCTAATTTAACATTTATCTGTTTTGGCATGTTCTACTCCTTTCTCTCTTCCATAAAAAAAATACCCCATGAAGAAAATATCCTCATAGGGTATAAAATAACTATTCTTCTTTATTCTTTTAAAAAGTAAATAGATTGATTAACCAAGTTTGGTCACAACTTCATTTACAAGTTCAACACCTTTACTTTGATTAAGTTCGTTAACAAATTTTTGAACGTCTAAATCTAAATTCTTATAATCCTCATTTATAGCATCTAAAATTCCATATGCAGAATCTTGATATTTATAAAATTGTTCGATAGTTTCTTTTAATAAAGTATATAGATATCCAATATCGCTTTCTGGAATCGCAGTAAATACAGCATGATAAAAACCAGAAGAGATAAAATCGTCATAAAGTTTTCCAGCGTTTTCTTTCTGTTTATCAGTAATTGATAAATTAGTATAATATTCAATTACTTTTAAATGAAAATACATATCTACTTTTCCTGGATTATAAAAACGATTTTCATCCGCTGCTAAATTTAAAACTTCAGTAATCAAATCTAATTTCTTTTCAATAGATAAATAAGGTTTAACTTCAATTTCCTGTTCATTTCAAATTAATGTTTTAACAGGATCTTTTGGAGTTAACTTTAATTTGTTCAATGTTGGTTTTGCCATATGATATAATTCTCCTATTATGTTCTATTTTATTATACCAAAAATTTTTTATTTATACAAACTTGTTTTTATTTTAACGCATTAGAAGAAATTGTTATTAATAGATTCATCGTTTTCATTTTATTAGTAAGTCTTGTAATTCGCCTTGCAGAAGACGCCCTATTTCTTTTAGATTCTGGAGCAACCCAATCATTTTCTGTTCAAATACCATCAGGATATTTGGAAAAGTTCATTAACTCTATATTTCCAATTATTTTATCTAATAATTCAGATAAATAATAAACCTTGTATCCCTCATTAGTACTATTATCATTAACTATAAATAAATCAACTTTTTCACTATATCCTTTATCTGTAAACACTCCACCAGAAATAGCTTTTACAAAAGCTGTGATTTTCATAGCTTCATGCATTTTATTTACATCATTCAAACTAAAATTTGTATCAGTATGAGTTCCAACAATATTTAAAAAATGATTTATAAAATACGAGTAATCTTGAACTAAACCTAATAAATTTTTACCTTCTAATAATTTCAAGTGATCAAACCCTGTACTTAAATTATAATTTTTTATAGAAGTATTTATATTTTCAAAACCTTTAAAATATAAAGTTGCATCTACTTTATCTTCAGTTAAGTTAACGGTAAACTCATCTTGCTGCAATTGCTTAAGAGAAAGTCTGTTACCAGAATCATCAAACATTTTATCTTCATCTCTATATAAAGCATAATAACTCAATAAAGATCCTTTTACTCCTTTTCGACTTTTGTGTGGCTTATTTTTTGGATCATTTAAAAACTTTAAAAGTTGATTTTTAGAAACCCTTCCTTTATGATTTAAGACATAATTACTTGCTTTTGCCACAACTTCACCAAATTCGCCCTGAGCCTTTCCCGCAGAGGTTAATTTAAGAGCCCTTATTAATTCACTTAATTCATCATCAAATCTTTGATATTTTTCATTTTTTCTAAGCCAACGACGCCATATTACTTTAGTATTTTTAGTCTTTTTTGTATATGCTGCAACATCATCTTTAAAGTTCGTATATTTTAAATCTAAATCTTCTAATTTTTTATAAAGATCTGCGGAAATTTTATCTTTTGCTATTTCTTTTCTAAATGCAACCAATGCCTTATATCTATCTTCTATTGATTGAATAGAACGTTTATCTGCTATTTGATAATTACGAAATTTTTTTACCTTTTCTAAAAGCTCTTTTTCTTTTTCTGTTAAACTTGCTACATCCACACCAGAAGAAACTGATAACGTATTATTGTCTAAATATATATGACTACCGAACATATTTTCCATATATTCTGAAAGCGCTGCCCGCATTGTTTCAACATCCTTTTCATTCAATTCACCCTTTTCTATATTTGTTTTTATTGCAGGATTAAAAAATAAATTTAACATTTTTTCAAGTTTTTCTTTATTTCCAGCCAAATCATTTTCAAATTTTTTCCTCGCCATTTCTTGTTTCATCATTGCTATTTGAGTATCGTATATTTCTTGCGGACGAGGAGGGGTTTCTTTTTTATATAAATTAGTTGAATAATTAAGATAGTGTACTCTTGTTGCATGAATATAATCTCCAATACCCGCCATACTTTATCACCTCTTAAATAAACAAAAAAAGGGAAAGACTATTCGTCTTCCCCTTCATTTTCTTCAACCATAATTTTTAAACCAGCTTCAGGCTTAATAATAGTAATTTTAGCTTTAGATAAATCTAAAACAGGTTCTTTATTTTCGCTCTGTTCTGGTTTGATAATCTTAATAGTAGCCGGTTTAGAGACTACTCTTTTTCTTTTACTAGAGCGAGAAAACATAATTTACCCTCCTACTAGTCATCATGGTTATCAGATGACATGCTTACTAATTCATCTGAATATGTTTCACCATCATGCCATGTACGACCACGATGTAGGTCATTATTAGCATCAGAAGCTGTTGTAGCACTCTCAATAATCTGAATAACAGCAAATACTTTATGACTCTTATCGAATCTTGTGTAGTCTGGGAATGCATCCATTGTAAATGTAAATGTTGATGGATCACCAGTAGCAGCCATAGTAAATGTAAATGCTGACTGAATCTTACAGTTAGGAATGATAAATTCAGCTGGATGGTCTACACCATTTGTATCTCTCCAAAGTGTTGAACCTTCAAGATAATATGTACCAGCGAATTTTTCAGCATCAATTTCAATCTGTTTAGCGCCAGAACGAACTGGTGTATAGTAATCAATTAAAACACCATTACCAATACCAGCATCAACAGCAAGATTTGTCTTACCATCATCACCTTTACCGACGCCAATTTCATACATATGATTCATATCAGTATCATGGCAATTTAATTCTTTTCCAAAATTACATTCATGACTTTCAACAACCATCTTATATGAACCATCTTCTTGAGGTTCAATTTTTGCATAAGTCTTTGAAGCTGCATCAAATGCAGAACCTGTCTGCTGATTAACAATATAAGGTTCAGAAATAACTTCACCATCTTTTGTGATCATAATGCAAGCGTAATTTTCATTTTCAACTGCGCCATTAGCTGTTGGAACAGGTAAGAAAGGTTCTTTATCTACGAAAACAGTTAAAGTCTTTCCATCTTCACTAACAGTATATTCATCTGTTGTTTCAACAATATGCTGATAAATAGGCTTATCTTCAGAAGCTTCAATTAAACCAGCACCAGTTAAAACTGATAAACTTTCTGGAGAAATCAATGCATCTTCCATAGTGAAAGTAACTGTACGTTCACCTTCCCACGCCATTAAACGAGCATTACCTTTACCACCCTGCGCATAAACAGTTGTAGAAGCACCCTCTAATGTTGAAGTAGTCAGTGTGTCGAAATATAATACTGGTTCATTCTTATAGAAACGCTTGTTTCCCAAATTCATTGTACCCTTGGCTCTAAGTACAACGTCAACTACGTCACGAACACCATATTTCATGGGCTTTTTCCTCCTTCTTTAATCTTTATGGATATTTCTCATTCAATCTTCAGGCTTGCCATCAGCTTTTGCCCCAGCAAGTCTTGATCGAATATCAAGGTCTCAATTAGTATAAAGACCAAATCTTTCTAATGAATCTAATACTTGATATACAGTATAGTCCACTAAAGTTGTAATTGGTATTTTTAATCCAATAGATAAAGCTGATAAATATCGTGCATAAACACTTCCAATATCATCACCTTTTAATTTAGCAATTCGTTCTCTACCTTTTTTAATTTTTTCAGCAATTTTTCGAGCTTGCTCATTTACTGGATTAAAATCATCCTCTTTTTTCTTTAAACAAAAAACTTGCCGCAAGATAGTCTGGAAATATTCAAAATTTCCTTCATCTATTATAATGTTTGTGCCATTATAATTTAACAATAATGCCCTTGGAGTAAAGGTTATTTTTCCATTTGGTACAACTAAAGATAAGGCTTCTTTTACTGCTTCTTTAGTTTCTTTAGCATCTTTCTCTGACATTATTGTCATAAATATTTGAAAATTTGAAGTATTAGATAAATCTGATCCGCCCTGCTCAAATTGTTCTTTATCTATACAAAATACTTGTATTCCTGTTAAAAATTGTTTTTCTCCAACCATTGATATTTCTTTAATTGTCGGTTGATGAATAATTAATTGACATTCTGGAATGGGAATATCCACTCCAGTAAATAGTGCAAGATCAATATCTTTCATTATTC
>AUXO010870249.1_pt1 | contig 23946 bp, 31 predicted proteins | sample 768731 | NCBI WGS metagenome assembly AUXO01 (sample SAMN02715735, study PRJNA202380) | gut metagenome | biome: sheep rumen | host: Ovis aries | place: New Zealand: Palmerston North | reverse complement strand
GGTGACGGTGTGCAATGGTGTCCGGGCTTCATACAAAGGGGAGGTAAGCAGAATTGACCATCAAAGAGTTATCACAGCTCTATTACCTTAACCGGGAAATAGAGGACTGTCAGAAGAAACTGGAAGAACTGGAATCACAAAGAGGAGTCAGTGCGGTCATAATCGATGGTATGCCGCATGGCAAAGGGCCGGCGAAAAGCGGGGTCGAGCAACTGGCCGCGGAGATCATAGATCTGCAGGCGATTATTCATGCCAAGCAGATTGAATGCCTTCATGAACGAAATCGGTTAGAACGGTACATAGCAGAGATCCCGGACTCATTGACACGACAGATATTTGAATACCGTTTTGCTAATTGCCTTCCCTGGAATCAGGTTGCGTTGCACATCGGCGGCGATAATACCGCAGATAGTGTGAGAATGGTATGTAAGCGGTACATTGAGAAGGCGGGGGATTAAAGGTTGTTCGCTTTGTTCGGTCGGTCTGTGGTATGACATATAATGGAATTTGTATGATACGGATTGGGAGCGCCTCCTCTCCCGATTAGCAGGGTGCTATCCGTAACATACACACAAATTTTCCAACGGGACCTCTGACGTGTACTTCCCACACATCAGAGGTCTTTTAATTGTCAGAGGTGGTGAGCATGTTATATAGACGGCAGCGGGATTATGAAAATCTGAACAAAGCGATATTCGATGGTGTGGGTGAGTATGATATTCCGCCCATCGAACCGGATAACCCTCAGGTTGATAATTGGATCGGCTTTAATTATGCGAAAGGGTGTGAGAATCCGGAAATTCATGGCATTCACTTTTTTATTGATGACTATCAGTTTGTGAGAGTTTGGAAACAGCCGGATATGTATCTGGATATGCTGAGAAAGTTTCAGGCGGTATGCACGCCTGACTTTTCCACATACACAGACTTTCCGAAGACGATACAGCTGTATAACCATTACCGGAAGCATTGGCTAGGCGCGTACTGGCAGATGAATGGGATCCGGGTGATCCCTACTATCAGCTGGGCAGATCGGGATAGTTACGATTGGTGCTTTGAAGGTGAACCGGAAGGTTGCGCAGTTGCAGTCAGCAGTGTTGGAACACAGGGGAATCAGGAGACACGGCGGTTATTCCTGAATGGATATAGGGAAATGATGGTCAGACTACAGCCGCAGAGAATCATCATGTACGGCAACGTGCCAGATGAATGTCAGGGGAATATAATTCCAGTCAAAGCGTTTCAGCAGAAATGGAGAAACAACCAAAGATTACAATAGGCACAGATAAATACTAGTGAAATAAACAGGAGATGTTAACGTGGGAGGTGAACTGTATGGCGTTCGCAAAAGGTCATCAGTACGGCGCGCGTCCGCGGTACAAAACGCCGGAAGAGATACAGGAAAAGATAGATGCGTACTTCGAGGATTGCAAGGGGACACTGCTAAAAAATAAAAATGGCGATCCTGTCATTGATCGATGGGGAAACCCGGTTTATATTGATCGTCATCCCCCAACTATCACCGGACTGGCTCTTGCACTAGGGTTTAAGACACGCCGTGCTTTGCTACTATATCAGGCGAAAAAGGCATTTACAGATGTGATTCTGGAAGCAAAATCCAAGGTAGAACTGTTCAATGAAGAACAACTCTTTACCAGGGATGGTGCAAAAGGGGCCATGTTTAATCTGCAGCACAATTTTGCAGGCTGGCAGGAAGTAAAACAGGAGGAGAACAAGAGTTCAGCGGTCACTATCATCAATGATATCCCGAAGGGATCTGTCACGGTGAATACGGACGCAGCGGTATTTCATGCGTTACAGAAGCCGGAAGAGACAGATGTACAGGATACAGAAAACAGCGAGGTGAAGAATGGCTGATGCGGTTGGGGTGCATCTGACCGACTGCATCGCGTCAGCTTTTTATCCTGTCCACTGGGATATCCTTGAGGGCCAGCACACTTACTATGATTTATTCGGTGGCCGCGGCTCTACTAAATCATCCTTCATTTCCCTAGAAATCGTTATGGGGATCATGGCGGATCCGGATGCAAATGCTATCGTTTTCCGTAAGGTTGCCAGCACGATCAGTACATCCGTGTTTGAACAGGTCATATGGGCAATTCATGTACTTGGGGTAGATGATTTATGGCGAACAACGACAAGCCCACATAAAGCTTTTTATAAACCCACAGGACAGGTCATTTTGTTCCGAGGACTGGATAAGGCGAAGAAGATCAAGTCTATCAAAGTTTCCCGAGGGTATATCAAGTATCTGTGGTTGGAGGAGCTTGACGAATTCGCCGGTGAAGAAGAGATACGATCCGTACAGCAGTCAGTCCTCCGAGGCGGCCCTAAATACGTTGTATTCAAATCTTTCAACCCGCCGATCAGTAAGTCCAATTGGGCAAATAAATACGTCCTGAAGCCGCACAGGGGGGCGTATAGGCATAAATCCTGTTATCTGGATGTGCCTGCGGACTGGCTGGGACAGCAATTTTTTGATGACGCAGAAGACTTAAAGCAGACCAACTACCGGGCCTATCAGCATGAATATTTAGGTGATGCCGTTGGAACCGGTGGTGAGGTCTTTGATAATTTGGAAATTAGGGCGATTCCGAATGACGAACTATCGCACTTTGATAACATTTTCATGGGGATTGACTGGGGCTGGTATCCGGATCCATATCACTGGGGGAAGATGCACTATGACAGCTCCAGAAAGATCTTGTATATCTATGATGAAATGCGGTGCAATAAGACAAGCAACGCGGAGACATGGAACAAGCTCGTCATGCAGCACGGCGTGACTGGGCAAGATCTGATTACGGCAGATTCCGCGGAGCCGAAGTCCATAGGCGACTATCGTGATTACGGCTCTTTGTGCCGGCCGGCGGTCAAAGGACCGGACAGTGTGCGGTACGGTATGAAATGGTTGCAATCTTTGAAAAAGATTGTCATCGATCCATACCGATGCCCGTACACGGCGCGGGAATTCACAGAATATGAGTACGAACGGACGGAGGATGACGAGATCATTAGCAGCTATCCGGATGCAAATAACCATAGCATTGATATGACCAGATACGCGATGGAACGTGTGTTTAAGCGTAAAGGTCAATGATGTGGTACCCTCCGAGATTTGAAAGCTTGATCCCCGAGGAGATTATTAAGAAAGGTTGTATTTTTGTGGGCGGAAGAGGATCATCCAGCGGGTTTTCTATGGATAAAAACGGGAACCTAAAACATAAATATGGAACGCAGTACCATACAGTTTACCGTGACGGAGATGTAGAATTCGTCCAGAAGAATAAAAGACAGTCAGAACCACTGATGGAGACCATGGCAAATGGCAGGATCTACGCTGAGGTTGGCGGGAAAGATATCATACGGATCATCCGGTTTGACGCAGACAACAAGAGAAACCGGGTTATCGAAAAGGATAAACGGACAGGTGAATGGCACGTTCATAGCGGATATCTGCATACAGAGTATAGTGAGAAACACCGGGAGATCCTGAATCATCAAGATAGGGAGCTCCTTGACGGGATCCTGCGGATGTGGTCTAATAGAAAATAGGATAGACGGAGGAACCGGAATCTTACAACCATAGTGTTAAGCCTGGGAGCACACGTGAAAGCGGAGTCCTGGTCCAAATCCAGGTGGGAGGCAATGAAGGCGCGGGAACGCGTCTTTTTTGCAGCAGAAAACAGACGACGATGACGGTTGAAAGGGTAGTTGATCCGTGGGATAATGGGTAAACAGTAGATTATACGAGGGAGGCGTTGACATTGGCTAATTATGTAACTGAAACATCTGATAAGCATAAAGGAATGGCTCTTATCCTATGCATCCTGCTGGGCTGGATGCCGATTATTGGCAACTGCTATTATTGGTACGTCGGTCGAAGAGGTGGCCTGATACGGGCTCTTACGTGTAATTACTTCTGGATCGGATGGGTCATTGACATCATTAGGATCCTCACCGGGGGATTCCGGGATAATGTTGGCGCGCCATTGAGGAAATGAAAGAGATTTAGCAGGGCAGAAATGTCCTGCTTTTTATTTGAAAATAGAGTTGAAAATAATTGACTAAATGAGTTGAATATGTTATACTAATAAATTTTCGAAATAATGCTTGACTTTTTGGCACACCTTTAATACGATTTAGGTGTGGCAAAAAGTGAGGTGATGAAAACATGAGTCCACGAACGGGCAGGCCAAAGGTTGAAAGCCCTAAAGACGTTCGTTACAGCATTCGGTTAGATGCCGAAACAGAAGAACAGCTAAACCTATATTGCAAAGCTCATCAAATAACAAAAGGTGAAGCCATAAGAAGGGCTATCAAATTACTTTTGGCGCAAAAATAAGATGGTTGCTACCCTGGAAAAGTGTCAACCATCTTATCGTCCACCGGCGCAACGAAGTACCGATAAATACAGTATATCGGCTTTCGTTGTGCAAGTCAATAACAGTAGACTGAATAACGAAAGGAAATATGCACAATGAAAACATCAAAAGATCTTTTAAGGATGCTGGATAGCCTCTGCTATCTGTACCGGGAACATGCCGAATGTGGCGATCTGGATCCGATCACGAGCGCTGACATCGCCGAGCTCATGGAATGGATGGTTAAGCTAACCATCGGCCTGATCGGGGGTGAAGCGGCATGACAGAACTTCAGATTTTCAACAATCCTGAGTTCGGGGACATCCGGACACTGATGATCGAAGATGAACCGTGGTGGGTAGGAAGAGACGTTGCCAATGCATTAAAGTACGATAACACGAGAAAAGCGATTAGAGATCACATTGACGATGATGACAAGCAAGAGGCACGAAACGTTCCCCTTATGGGATCCGGGGTGGTTCATCCCATGACGATCTTCATCAACGAATCCGGTTTGTACTCGTTGATTTTATCCAGTAAGTTGCCATCGGCAAAGAGGTTCAAACGCTGGATCACTTCAGAGGTCCTTCCGGCTCTGCGAAAGACCGGCAAATACGAAATATCCCCGCCCACCGCAGAACAGCGGCAGCTGACCGTGGATGATTATATCCGGGCAGCGAGCATCATTGCCGGCTGCCGGAATGAGCGGATTCCTGCGGTTATGGCACTCCTGGAGAAGAGCGGGATTTCGATTCCGTCCTTAGAGGACATCGAGGGGAAGGCGAGAGTCGTTTCCGAGTACGAGGAGACCGGCGAGACAGCATCCCTCATCAATGAGGCGATCAATGACTACGGGATCAAACAGGCGAAGATCGCAAGCCTCTGCGGGCTGCATCCGACGCAGATCATGAGGATTCGCACAGGGGAGCAAAAGCCCAGGAAGGACCGGGCGAGGATCATCCAGGACGTGATCCGAAAAGAAATGGCAAGAACAGAATAAGATACACGAAAAGCACATCGGAAACGGTGTGCTTTTTGATTGCGTAAAACGGGAGGCAAATAGCGATGGGCTATCAGATGAGTACCCCATCGCGAAGGTGGGGGATACGGACAAAGGACAGAAATGATCCTGATATTCCAAAATGGGAAAGAATGAACCAGTACTGTACCGAATGCGGGTTTTCCCCGCTTTTGGGGAAAGGGGGTGTCACAAAATGACCCCCTTATAGACCAAAGGATTGATAGCCTTAGACGGTTCAAACGCTGGATCACCCCCGGTGTGGGTGGGAAAACAGCGCATTTGCAAAAATTGCCAGGATTGCAAACATCACAAAATAATGAATAAATATGCATATTTAATGGATAAATATACATAAACTGAGGGCGATTTTTCATTACAAATAAAATTACAATGGATATTACATTTTCTGTTTGTAATTTTTTGAAATTACAAAATTACGGGATATTACATTTGCCGTAATGTTGGAAACCCTTGTAAATAAAGGCTTGATAAAGGTTATATTACAATATTACATAAATTCTATTAGAGTATATAAATTAGAGAGAATAGAGAGGATATATACCCCCTAACCTGCCTATCCTCTCTAATCCATATACTATAAGGGAAAAAATTTGTAAATTGTAATAAAGGCGGGTGCGTGGTATGAACGTTCTTTCGAATATTTATGCAAAAATTAGGGAGGTATTTCAAAGGATGATCCCATATAAAAATATTGAACAGGCAGAACGCGTCGAAACCTCTCTGACGACAGAAATGACAAACGCCCTGGATACTTGGTATCAGCTGTATCTTAATCGGGCGGACTGGTTAAAGCCCGATACGGTAAAATCTATGAATCTCCCCGCTTTTATCAGCTCGGAGATCGCTAGGCAGATCGTGTTGGAGATGCAGTGGAATATTACCGGCGGTATGGATGCGATGAATCCCAGGGCAGAGTATTTGAAGGCCGAGTTTGAGAAGTTGATTCGGGTTTTACGGCAGAAGCTGGAGCAGGGATGCGCAGCCGGTGGAATGCTGATCAAACCGTACCCGAATCTTAATGACGGACATATCTATTTCGACTGGGCGATGGACTGGGGGTTGTATCCTCTCGCTTTTGACGATGATGGAAATCTGTCTGATGTGATTATTCCGGATGCATTTCGAGACGGGAAGACGTTCTATACCCGTTTGGAACGGCATCGTCTGACGAAAGACGGCATCGAGATTACACAGCGGGTTTTTAAATCTAATACTGAAACTACCCTGGGATCAGAGATCAGCCTTTCTGAGGTGGAGAGATGGGCGGGGCTGCAGGAGAGGGCTGTCATAACAGGCACAGATGGTTTGCTGTTCGGCTGGTTTAAGGTGGCCTCCGCAAATAATGTTGATACTAATAGTCCCCTTGGGGCATCGGTTTATGCGAAAGCGATCGACGCGATCCGCGAGGCTGATATGCAGTATTCACGCTTGCTGTGGGAATTCGAGGGATCGGAACTCGCAATTGATGTGGACCCAACAGCTCTACGCCCTAGAAGAGCAAAAGGTGGAGGCATGGAAATGCCGAAGCTGAACGAACGTCTGTTCCGGGCGGTCGATATTGATAAGGGCGACCGTGATCTGTATGACGTGTTTTCTCCGAATATCCGTGATGCCAGCCTGCTGAATGGTCTGAATCAAATCCTGATCCGCGTGGAAGATCAGTCAGGATTATCCCGTGGAACGCTCTCAGACGCCAATGTAGAAGCCCGCACGGCTACGGAAATAAGAATTATTAAGCAGAGGTCTTATGCCACGATAGCGGATAATCAGAAGGCGCTGGAGGTCTGTCTAAGGGATGTTATCCGTGTGATGGATAAATATGCCACACTGTACCATCTCGCTCCAGAGGGGAATTATGACGTCTCTTTTGAGTGGGATGACTCTGTAATCACTGATACGGGGCAACAGACACAAGAGCGATTGTTACTGCTAAACGCCGGTATTATCAGTAAAGCGGAATTCCGTGAATGGTACTTTGGGGAAACAAAAGCGCAGGCAAGGGCAGCTATCGAGAGAATAAACGGCGAAAAAGCGGAGGATATGAGGGCTATGATAGCTTCATCGCAGGATGAGGGAAACGGGGGAGGACCGCTTCCTGAACCTTCGGATGGTGAGAAGCTATGACACAGGATGAAGTTGAAAAAAAAGTAGACATTCTGATGCAGCGTTTCGAAGAGGTAAACGCTTTTTTTATTGCTAAAATTGCGGAACAGGTGTCGCAAATCGGAAAGCTGATTCCGTCATCTATGAATCGGCTCGTGATTATGGCGCAAATGAATTCCGATATGGCAGAGATCAATCAGAAAATTGCGGAAGCGTTAAAACTGACCATACCGGATTTATACGATATGTACAATGATGTGCTGCAAAGTCATTATGGAGATTTTCGTTTTGTTCGGGCTTTGCAGGAAAAGCCTCTGACGGACAGCGCAAAAGCCCGGATCCGACACTTTACAGAGGCCATTAGCAGACAGACTGTCGGAACCGTAATAAATCTGTCGAACACGACAATAGCATCACAGGTATACCGCCATACCATTGATCATGCAGTGCTTGCCGTAAGCAGCGGGCTGACGGATTATCAAGCAGCTGTACGGCAAAGCATCAGGGACCTCGGTTATAACGGTTTGCAGATGCAATATCCAAGCGGTTACCATCGTCGGCTGGATACGGCGATCCGGCAGAACATCATAGACGGCGCGAATCAGATTGCGCAGCAAGGCTCCATCCTGATGGGAAAAGAACTGGGCTACGACGCCTATGAAATCTCTGCTCACTTACGATCTGCTCCAGATCATGAACCGATACAAGGCCGGGTATTTCTGATTAAAGAGTTTGAGAGGCTGCAGACCCAGCAGACTTTTGAGGATGTAGATGGGAATCATTATGAAGCGATTAAGCGTCCTATAGGGGAGTGGAATTGTATGCACATTGCAATGGCTTTTTCCACAAAGTATTCAAAACGCCAGTACACGGATGCCCAACTGAAAAAGTGGGCGGATGACAATGAAAAGGGCTGTATGATAGGCGGAAAGCATTATACCACCTATAAAGCGGCGCAGCTTATGCGACAGATCGAAACGCAGATCCGGCGGGAAAAGGATACAGCTAATGCCGCGAGGATTGTCGGTGATGGTATTCTCCGGAGGGAATGCCAGGGCAGGATAAACGCGTTAGCAAGAAAGTATCAGGAAGTAGTTCAAGCATCAGGCTTGAAAGCCCGGAAAGAACGCATGAGCGTGGAGGGCTTCAGGATGGTTAAAGTATAAAGAAGGAGGCACACATGGTAAAAGTATTTATTTCTCAACCTATGAAAGGCAAAACGAAAGAAGAGATCCTGAGAGTCAGGGAAAGGGCGATCGCATCTGCAAAGCGTAACTGCGGAGAAGACGTGGAAGTGCTGGACTCGTACTTTGCAGATTATAATCCGGACACAGGATGCGTCCCGCTGAAGTATCTTGCAAAATCTCTGGAAATTCTGACAGATGCTGATATCGCCTATTTTGCAAAGGGATGGCAGGATGCGAGGGGCTGCCGTATTGAGAATAAATGTGCTATCGAATACGGCATTGAGGTTATCGAAGACTATACAAAGGATTGACATGAGCTGCATTCCTATAGGTGAAGGAAACCAAGAATGTATTCAGTGCAAATATTTTTATTTGGCGCTGGGATGTGTTCCGACACATAAGAAATACGGTCAACCGCCGTGCGGCAGACAGATTAAAAAGGAGGGAGACTATATGCAGGAAAAAGCGAGACAGATTGTAAGAGACTATTTTAACATCCATGCTGACGCGACCGACGGCATACAGATCAGCATGGAGGACGTGTATGTTGTCTGGTTCAGCAAGATACTGCAGAACTGGAAGGCTCTGGTAAGCACTACGGTTCCGGACAACAAGTATTACGAGATTACGCATAACGGGGATAAGGGGGAAACCTATGTTGATGTTTACGTAAAGCTCGACAATCAGGTGGTGAAGGACTAAATAAGCTCAAAATATCAGTCTTAATTAAAACAACAATGTTTTTAATGCAAAAATAACGGAATAATTGCACTTAAAGGTTGATTTTTGTTGACAAGCCTCTGCTCATCCAGGGGCTTTTCATATGTCCTGCCGGATGACGTAAAAAGCCGGGATCAGGCAAGAGACAGCCGTAAAAAATCGTAGATTATGGAGGGAATAACATGACAAGAAAGTATCTGGAAGAACTGGGACTGGAAAAAGACGTGATCGACAAGATTATGTCCGAGAACGGGAATGACATCGAGAAAGCGAAGCAGGGAGAGCAGAAAAAGTTTAATGCGGAGAAGGGGCAGCTGCAAGGGCAGATTACGGATCTGCAGGAACAGATTACAGCCCGTGACGCGGATCTTACAGCGCTCAACGATCAGCTGACTACGGCGAAAGCTGATGCAGCAAAGCTTCCCGATGTGCAGAACACACTCGCGGGGATCCAGTCTAAGTATGAGGCAGAGAAGCAGGAGTGGGAGGCGAAGAATGCGAAACAGGCCTACGAGTTTGCTGTAAAGACGGAAGCCGGGAAGCTGAAGTTTTCCAGTACTGCAGCGCAGCGTGATTTTATTCGTGGCGCGATTGACGCCGGTTTCAAGTTGGATGACGGCAAGATTATCGGTTTCAAGGACTATGTTGAAAAGTACAAGACCGACGATCCGGCTGCATTTGTCGCAGAAAAAGATCCGGAACCGGCAAAACCGGAACCGTCATTAGTTGTTTTTCCCTCGGGGAAAGCATCGCCTTCTGGTAACAATTCATTTGGTTTTCATTTTAATGGTGTTCGCCCGGCACCGAAAGAATAAGGGCAGAAAGGACAAATAAATGCCAGCAATCAATTATGCTAATCAGTACGCACAGGCCCTTGCACAGGCGTATCCGTATACTCTGTACTTCGGACGTCTGTATACGACAGAGAACAATGGTCGTTATCGCATGGGGGAGAATGGAAAAGGCGTCTATATCCCGAGAATCAAGACCTCCGGCCGCATGGACTCTGATCGTGATGCAATCATCCAGGCAAAACGCAACTATGATAACTCCTGGGAATACAAGCCCCTGACCCATCAGAGACAGTGGAGCACCCTTGTACACCCGAAAGACATCGATCAGACAAATGAGGTGGCAAGTATTCAGAATATCACACAGGTATTCAACGATGAACAAAAGTTCCCGGAAATGGATGCATATTGTATCTCTCAGCTGTATAAACTGTACACCACCAAGGATAGTAATGATGACGAGGATGTAGCGAAAGTTGCGGATACAACTTCATTGTCTGAAGCGAATATTCTTGAAGTGTTTGATAATATGATGGCCAATATGGACGAGGAGCGGGTTCCGAGTGCCGGACGTGTGTTGTATTGTACGACCCAGGCGCACAAGCTTTTGAAAAGGGCAGAGGGCATTACCCGGCAGATGTCGGTGCAGGAAGGTGGTGACAACGTTTCCAGGATTATTAATCGACTGGATGAGGTTGAGATCGTCCCGGTTCCGTCTGTGCTTATGAAGACAGCCTACGATTTCGCTGTCGGTTGGGCAGTAGGAGGAGCAGCAAAGCAGATTAATTTGTTTGCGGTTCATCCGACTGCCGTCATTACCCCGGTATCCTATGAGTTCGCACAGCTCGACCCGCCGTCCGCAATGACCAACGGCAAGTATTACTACTTTGAGGAATCCCATGAAGACGTATTCATCCTGAATAAGAGAAAAGGGTCTCTGCAGTTCAACGTGGGGGAATGATAACCGCTGCTAATGCAGATACGGATTCCGATGGAAAATTATCGGAATCCGAACTGTCAGCTCTGACGGTAGCCCAGATCAGAGCAATTGCAGCGGGGAAGGGCTATACGATCACGAAGACTAAGAAAGCCGAAATCATCACGGAGTTCCTGGAACGGCAGGGATGAGGAGGTGATGCGATATGCCGTATCTAACTTATAACGAGTACAAGGGGTATGGTGGTGAACTTTCAGAAAAAGAATTTGTTCTATATGAAATCCAGGCAAGAAAGCAAATTGACTATTGGACAGCCGGTCGCGTTCAGAGCATGAAAACCATACCGGAAACCGTAAAGCTTTGCATGATGCAAATCATTAAAGTAGATAAACGGTTAGGGGCAGAAGCACAGGTGGAAAATCCTGTTGTAAGTTCCTTTAATACGGACGGATATTCAGAAAGCTATGGGGGTGTATCGGATCAGGTGGGTTCTGCAAGAGCAGCTCTTTTTCGGTCAGCACGAAATTTACTTTATAACGAATTCGATGATTACGGAACGCCCCTTCTTTACAGAGGAGTAAGTAAATGAGGTTGTGTAAGGATACAATTACGGTTCTCAACGCTGGAATGGACAAGAATGGATATGATTCATACAATCCTACCATCGTTCATGGGGTATCGTGGTTTTGCGAGATTGCATCTGATGTCGATGCCTCCGGGTTGAAAGCAGCGAACAAATTTATTATTCGTATTCCTCTGGAGGCGGATTTTTCCGGTAAGGTTTATGTCTCTCCAGTTGATTATAAAGGAGGTGATCCAAAAACGATTTTTACCCTGAAGCAGGGTGACATTATCATACATGGGGAGGAACCGGAATTAATGGATCTTGAAAAATTGCGGGAAAAGTATGGGGAGATTGTAACCGTTCTGGGTGTAACAGACAACACAAAGCGTCCGCGGGCTCGGCATTGGAAGGTGATCGGGGCATGATCGAATTTAAGCTGGAAAAGGTCTATATGGACATTGATACAGAGCGGCTGCTATCCCGTTTGAACTTGGAAGCAGGCGGGCTAGTTCAAAAGGCGATTGATAAAGCAGTGATCGACTGGGACCTGCAATACACTCCCTGGGAAACAGGAACCCTGGCAAAGTCTCCGTATTCGGTAACAGACATCGGATCCGGAGAGGTTGTCTATCCGGGACCTTATGCGCGGTATCAGTATTACGGGGAAGTCTACGGTCCGAACATCCCCATCTTTGAGGACAACTCGGGAGAGCCTTCTAGGTGGTTTTCGCCTCCGGGGCAGGAAAAGCATCCAACAGGAAGAGAACTGCAGTATCAGACTGATGTAAACCCGCTTGCCGGATCCTATTGGTTTGAGCGCATGAAGGCCGACCACCTGGATGATATTGTAAAGGAGGCAAAGGCTTATGTCGGATATAAATAACACTGAACAGTTACGGATGTGGTTCAGAGAGTGCCCGGTGATCCTGAAGGGCAACCGCTTTCGGGTAGACTATGTGGCAGAAAGCCCGACGGAATACGCGGTTTATGCCGTGCCATCAACGCTTCGATACCACGAGAATATTCTAGGAGAAGAAGTGCCCGATGATATTCAGACACAGAACTTTATTTTTGCGTCTAAAGAGCCCTACGGTGCTGACATTAAACAGAACTTAGCGAACTTGGGTTTTCATCAGGCTGTAGTCGAATGGATCCTAGAACAAAATGCCGCGCGAAACTTCCCCACATGGTCAGGTGGGGTGATTAAGTCAATCGTCCCTACATTAACGGGATATCCGGCGCAGGTCGGAAGTAGCGCGGCGAAATATCAGATACAATTAAAAATCACATATAGGAGATTATAAGAATGGCAGGAAAAATTGAAAGAAAGTACCTTGCACATTTTATCGATTCCGCATTTTCTACGGAATCACCGGCATATGTCCGGCTTGGCAAGGATCTGGAAGAGTATAACGAAGAGTTAAATCCAGATGTAGAGATCAATAAAAATATTTTGGGTGAGCAGAATGTTCAGCACAGTGGCTATGAAGTTCAAAGTGACGTCGATCCCTTCTATGCATATGAGGGCGATCCGCTGTTTGAAAGGCTCAGCAAGATTGCAAATGAGCGTCTAACTGGTAATGACTGCCTGACGACTAAAATTGATGTTCTTTTGAACACCAGCGGCACAGTCGTCTGGGCGTATCGCGAAGATTGCTATGTTGTTCCCACTACGATTGGCGGCGACACTTCTGGAGTGCAGGTTCCGTTCACAGTTTATAACGCAGGAAATCGGGTAAAGGGCACGTTCGATATGGAAAACAAAAAATTCACACCTGCGGGGACCGCAACCGAAGGTCATTAAAGCCAATTAGATAGATCCTACTGAGGGCATTAAATACGCAGAGAAGTCTGAACAATATTCGGACTTCTCTATTTTTATGGATAGCTGGAGGCAAAATATGACAAAAAAGAAGAAAAATACAGGCTTTGAGATTGTAGTGGATGACGGAAGTCAACGCGTACCGATTAAGAATCTTTCCGGGGATGAAATCGGAGTCTTCTATTTCCACCCGACGGATATTGGCATTATCCAAAGATATAATGAAATGATCGAAAAATTCGATGAAATCCTTGAGCCGCTAAACAACGCTGGAATTACACCGGAAGGTCTTCCGGAGGATGAACAGGATAGGCAGGCGATGAACGCCATCAAAGAGGCGGAACAGAAGCTTTACGAAGCATGTGATTACATTTTCGGTGGAAATATGTCAGAGGCATTTTTTGGAAAGATGCATCCGTTCTCACCGGTTGGGGGCGTATTTTATTGCGAAACTGCTCTTAGTAAAGTCGGTTCGTTCATCGCTGACCAGTTTAACCAGGAAACAGAGAAGGTTAACAAGCGACTTGCGCCCTATGTAGGCAAGTATGCGAAAGGAAACAAAAAGTGATAGGTGATTTGCCCGTGAGCGTCAAAATCGGCGAGCGGACATTTGCTCTCAGAACGGATTTTCGAGATATCCTGACAATTATAGCGGCTTTTAACGATCCGGAATTAGACGACAAAGAAAAGCTATTTGCCTGTTTGTATATCCTCTACAAAAATTTTGAGGGGCTGGAGCCTGAAGAATACGAGGATGCATATAAAAAAGCAGTATGGTTCATCGATTGTGGGAGTGATGGGCCGAAGGAAGGAAGATCCCCGCGGCTAATGGATTGGGAACAGGACGAACAAATTATCTTTCCGGCGATAAACAATGTTGCAGGATTTGAAACCCGATCACGGAGGTACATTCACTGGTGGACATTTATGGGGTATTTCATGGAAATCCATGACAGCATATTTTCTCAAGTTCTTTCCCTGCGTCAGAAAAAATCCAAACAGAAAAAGTTGGAAAAATGGGAGCAGGAATTTTGGAGATCAAATAAAGACTTATGCTGCCTTCGGACTCGATTATCGAAAGAAGAGCAGGAAGAAAAAGATAGGTTGGAACGGTTGTTGAACGGATGATAGGAGGTGAAAAGCGTGTCGGGGTCACGGGCTGATGGATCGATAGTCATTGATACAAAACTGGATAATACCGGATTTACACGTGGATCCGAAGAGCTTAAACACGCTGTGAAGTCCCTGTCAGATCAGGTAAATACAACCGGGAGTAAACTGCAGAATGCGTTTAAGTTTGACTTTGGCCAGCCGAAGCAGATTGTGAATTCCTTCTCCCGGGTGATTAAACAGATCAACAGTGAAATGTTGGGACTGGGAGAGCTGGGAAAGCGCGCCATTGAAGGCGACGAAGAAGCATTAGCGCGGTTTAGACAGGAGAGCAGTACTACACTTGGTAAGTTGGAAGAAATGAAAACCGAACTGGATAAGTTCGGACAAACATCCTTTGAAACTGCAGAGCACCAAAAATCCTCCGCGCAGTATAAAAAGGCGATGACGCAGGTTGAAACACTGTCTAAATCCCTAGATCAAGCCGAAGCAAAGTTTGAAAGCCTGACAAATGAATTTGGCAAATCTTCTGAGTTAACGGCGTTAGAAGATAAGCTTAATGGTCTGAAATCGTACAAAGCCAAATACGATGAGGCGGCAAAAAACGGGGATTCCGCGGCGAAGGCAAGGGCGATGGTGGGCTCCGGGGTGACGAAAGGATCCATTGGGGACGCTATAAAAAGTGCAGAAGTCGAACTACAAAGGCTGTGGGATAAATTTGAAGATTCAGCTCCTTATAAATCTGCTCAAAAAGAGATTGATACGATCACTGCAAAGCTACATGAGGCGGAGCAAGCCGCAAGCCGGTATAAGGCACAGCTGGATTCCAGTCCCGCGTCGTTTGAGGGCTATGACACAACCGAATATGAAAGGGATCAGCAGTCTCTTCAAGGGGCAATAGACAAGCTTTTGGAATACCGTCGGCTTGTGAGGACCAGTGTTGGTAACCCTACTGCGCCCTCCGCGGAATGGGATTCCGTGCAGGAGAAGTGGCAAAACATGGCCACGTTGAGCGGAACGATTAAAAATTCGTTTAGCAATGCTTTCGGGCAGATTGCGAGTAGTGCAAGAACCGCAGGCGCGGCAATCAGTACTGGTTTTCAGCATCCTGTCCAACTATTAGATCGAGCTTTGGGGGGCGTTGCCTCCGGTGCTGGGCGTGCTGTATCGGCATTAGGCGGATTAGTAAAATCCGGAATTTCTTCCGGGATTAACCGAATAGCAGATGCGGCAAAACGAGCAGCGGGAAACCTCGTGGGAATGGCAAAAAACGCTGTAATTGGTGCATTTCGAAAGCTGGGCGGTGCAATTTCAGGCATCGGAAGACATGCGGGAACAACCAATGTATCACTGGCGGGCGGATTCAAGACCATGCTGAAATATGGTATTGGAATCCGGTCGCTTTTTGTATTGTTTAATCGACTGCGATCAGCGCTTATGACAGGGTTTTCAAACCTTGCTGCATATGATACTGGATTCGCTTCAATCGTAAATAACTTCAAAGCATCTCTGGCGACTCTTCAAAACAGTTTTGCTGCGGCCTTTGCACCAATAGCAGAAATAGCGCTCCCTCTTTTATCTTCGTTGATGAATGCTCTGTCTGCGGCCATATCTCAGATCGGGCAGCTGATTGCGGCCCTTACCGGAAAGTCGTCGTTTAAACGCGCAATCGTTACGCAGGCTGGCGTTGCGAAAGGCGCAGGATCGGCTGCAAATGCTATGGGGGATGAGGCAAAGGCAGCGAAGGACGTACAAAAAACACTTGCCGGATTTGATGATGTTGAGATTCTATCTGATAACTCGTCAAAACAGACTAAGATGTCCACGCCTCCTGGAGTGACAGAAGGAGGAGGTCTTGGAAATGGCTTTGAAGATATGCCAATTGATGGACGATTTGCGGATCTTGCAAAAAAGATCAAAGACGCCTGGAAGAACGCAGACTTTACGGAAATTGGTCGTATGGTTGGCGAAAAGCTGCGCGATGCACTGGAAAAGATTCCATGGGGAAAGATTAAAAAGACACTCAGGAAAATCGCAAAAAGTATAGCCACGTTTTTAAATGGATTTTTAGAAACACCGGGATTGTTTACCGTTATCGGAAAAACCTTGGCAGAGGCGATTAACTCTGCATTTGAGTTTGTAGATTCGTTCGTTCAAAACTTTCATTGGGATAGTTTAGGAAAGGCGATCCGGGATTTGATTTTGGGGGTTGTCAGAAATATTGACTGGCCGTTGATTTACAGAACCGCTGCCGGTTTAGGGGCGGGTATCGGAAAAGCGGTGCAAAGTGCATTGGGCGATCCCGTTATCTGGGAAGAGACCGCAGAAGCGTTTAGTAAAGGTCTAAATACGGTAATGCTTGCCATAAATAAGTTCCTTACAGCAATTGACTGGAAAGCAATGGGAACCAACATCGGTAGAGGCTTTAATGCCGGTATCGAGGCTTTTGATTGGAACCTTCTTTCCGATACCCTTGTAAGGCTTATCAACGGTGCGTTTGACGTATGGTACAAATTTGTCACGACGTTTGATTTTCGTAAATTCGGAGATCATATCGGAACGACCCTTTCTAGCACGATAAAAGGTATCAATTGGACTGAAGGGGGAGCGAGTGTCGCAGAATCGATCAATGGCCTGTTTAGGGCCCTTGGTGGATTCATTCGTTCAACAGACTGGAAGGCTCTCGGAAAGGCCGTGGTCGATGCGATAGGCGGATTCTTCGGCAATCTGGACTGGGGGATAATCGGAGAAGATCTATCTGGCGCAATCAAAGCGCTATACCAGTACTGGGCTGGATGTTTTGAAAACATCGATTGGTCGGCCCTTCCCGGTAAAATTGTACAAGCAATTGGAGATTTTCTAACCCATTTTGACTGGTCCGGTGTGGCAAAAGCGGCAGGAGAGGCGCTCGGAGCTGCATTTAAAGCTCTTGTAGAAGTTGGAAGTGGATTATGGGAAATTTTAAAAGGCGTCGGAAGGAGCATTGTAGAAGGCGGATTTTCGGGCATGATAGATGCCATGGCAGATATCGGAGCATGGATTCAAGAACATATTTTTGATCCATTTATTGATGGAATAAAAACCGCGTTTGGTATGGAGCCTTCGGCAAAAGAGATGAAGCCGCTTGGGAGCAGTATCATTGAAGGCCTGTTGCAGGGAATTATCGATAAACTTGTAGACATCGTGCCCTGGGCGCAGGAATTCATGGCTAATCCGATCATAGAAGGCGTTCGAATCGCGTTTGGCATTGGAAGCAAGGATTCGGCTTTCTATGGAACCGGGGGATCTCTTATGGATGCATTAAGAGCCGGCATAGATGATACAAAAGATCGTCCGACGAGTGCAGCAGTAAGCACTCAGGCAAGTATGCTTGGGGTTTTTAGTTCAAAAAAACAAGATTGGTTTACCGCTGGAAGCGATCTGTTGTCATTAGGATTAAAGTCAGGATTTTTGACCGGTGCACCACCGGTAGTCAGCTTAATAGGTACGATAGAAGGCCAAATCAGAGATGCCCTTACAAAAAATAAAGACTCTTGGTTTGAGCAAGCGAGAGCCCTTCTTACTCGTTTTAAAGAAGGGTTGGACAGTCAGAAAAATAATCTTATGACAAAAGCTGAGCAGCTTATTTCCGGTATGCGGTCGAAAATGGACGCCGTTGGACAAAAAATGTCGAATACAGGGCAAGGCATTATGGCCAACTTACAAAAAGGGATTAGCCAATCAGAGGGGAGTATCAGCTCTGCAATGGGGTCAATTGCCAGGAGTGTTCAGTCCAGTTTTCAAAATCAAAACTGGCGGGGAATAGGCGATTATGCTGGCATGGGCATCTATAACGGCCTAGTTGCGCATAGCAGCAGCTTGGCTTCCCTTGCTTGGAACATGGCATCGAATATGTACCATTCCGCCTGTCGTGCACTCGGAATCGCATCTCCATCAAAAGTATTTACATGGATTGGTACGATGGTTACCGCCGGATTTGGAAAAGGCGTTACGAAAACACAGGATACAGCGGTAAACGCCGTAACTACCCTCGCAAATGCTGTTACAGAAGAGGCAGAAGGCTCCCATCCACTTATTCCTATCGGGGTTTCTATTGAAGGCGCTATGAATGGCATTGACGACGTTTTGAATGGCTTTTCGGATAAAGTGGTCCAGAGCTTTGATTCTATGATAACCGCTATGGAAAGGATCGCTCAGGGGCCATCCTTTGCGATGCCTGTTGTTGCGCAGGGGGCGACTGTTCCCTATGCGGTGCAGAAAAGCACTGTAAAGGGAGAAGATGATCGGATTACACAGGCACTGGAGAGGATTGTTACACAAGCCTCTATGAGTATCACAAGGAAGGATCTGATTGAAGTTTTAATAGATGTGTGCAGGCGATACTTAAACATCGATTTTTATATTGGAGATGAACAGATTGCGCGGCATGCAAATGCCGGAAACGCGCGCCTGGATCGCCGATATAATCCAATAAAATAAAGAAAGGAATGAGATATGTGGAAAAATCCTTTTACGGTTGACGGGGTGGTACTACCCACCCCAGATGAGTATAAACCAAGCATTGAGGACTTATCCTCGGAGGCAACAGGGCGAACGCTTAACGGGACAATGCACAAAGATGTTGTTTCCATTAAAGACTATTATGAATTTTCATGGAAAGTTCTTTCTTGGGAAAGTGCAGCAAAAATACTTAATGCGGTTGATGGGAAATCAGAGGTCACCTTAACCTATGCTGACCCTCGGGTACCCAATCGCTTCCTTACCAATCGATTTTATGTTGGCAAGCGCTCTTGTGCAGCACTTAATTTGAATGATCCGGTTAATACATGGAGGGACATTTCACTAACCTTTACACGAATATAAGAGAAAAAGAGGGAGGCAATAAGGATGTTAACTGCCCCGGTTAAATACAGACAGGCATTACATCAGAATAAGCGGAATTATAGAGAAAGGGCTGAAATTACGCTATCAAACGGAACCATACTAAAACCGAATGAAGCAAATCTTTGGACAGGTGGTTTTTCGGTAGAAGAAGCTGTGTCGGATGATAATTCTTTCACCGCTTTAGGATCTACAATCATAGGTTCTGCGACAATCACGCTAAATAATATTGATAATGCATACTCCGAATATGATTTTACAAATGCAAAGGTAAAATTGTATGTTGCTTTGCGGGACCCGGACCACCCTGAAATGAACCTTGTTGAATTCCGAAAAGGCGTGTATTCAGTCGATGACGCGAGCTATACAGGAAGTACGATAGTTTTGTCTTTACTGGATAACATGGCTCAGTTTGATCGGCCCTACAGATCCAGTGCACTACGCTATCCAGCGACACTCAGTGAAATCGTTCGAGATGCATGTCTGAATTGCGGTGTGCCTAATGGGGCTGTAACCTTTCCCAGAGGCGCGACATCGATTGGTAAGAGGCCGGATGATGAAGCGATAACTTTCCGAGAGGTCATTGGATGGGCGGCGGCTATAGCAGGATGTTATGCGAAATGCGATAGCCAGGGGTTCTTGCGGTTTAACTGGTTTGATACGGACTCTTTGGAATCCGTGATGAAGGGGATCGATGGCGGCCGGTTTGACACTAATAAGCCTTATGCGACGGGAGATCGTGCAGAGGGTGGAAATTTTAACCCATGGAGCAATCCATCAGCAATCGATGGGGCCTTGTTCACTGAGAACTTAGGGGTCCACGTGCTATCGTCTCTATATTCACAGGATATAGGAATAGATGATATTGTGATTACCGGCATTCGAATTTTTGTGGAGCATAAAACGAATGAAGGCAAGACTACAACAGAAACTTATAAAGCCGGATCGGATGGATACACCATCGACATCAAGGGGAACCGTCTGGTTACTCCAAGTACAGCGCAGGATTTTGCAAACGAGCTTGGGAAGAAGCTAATAGGATCGCGATTTCGAAAAGCAAAAGTCACAATTGCTAATGATCCTACAATTGAAGCCGGAGACGTGGCGGTCCTTTGGGACCAGAAAAATAATGGACACCTAATCTATGTTACCCGGACGGAATTTTCTCCTGATCAGACACAGGTGATTATATGTGGAGGTGAAACACCAGCGAGAAACAGTTCTACTCGGTATTCGTGGCAAACCAAAAATCAGGTGCTATCCGATAAAAAGCTGAACGATGCAATATCCGCAAGGGAAGCAGCAATACAAAATTTAACGCAAAAACTTTCAGAAACATCGGGGTTGTATTCAACGATCCAAACAACATCAACAGGAAGCAAAATATTTTATCTGCATGATATGCCGCGGCTTGAAGAGTCAGCAGTCGTTTGGAAAATGACCACCACTGCATGGGGAGTAACTACGAATTACAACAAGGGCGTAAATACGGTGTGGAACGGTGGAATGACGGTCGATGGTGATACCATCGTTCGCCTCTTATCTGCCGAAGGGATAAATGCTGATTGGATATCAGCCGGAACTTTAAAATCGAAGAGGAGCAATACCTCATTCAACCTATCCACCGGTGAACTGACTATAGACAAAGGATCTATCCGACTAGGAGGTAACTTTACCGTAAATTCGCAAGGAGTGTTGTCAGCAAAGAACGTTACTATTTCAGGATTGTCAGCAGAGAACGCTACTATTTCAGGAACGATTAATAACAAAAACAATTCAACATTTGTATCTATATCGGACGGCAAGATTTCAATGGGGGATATGGCGGGTCAGACTAAACAAACGCAAGGTGTACTAAGTAGTTCTAGTACTGTTGCGGATGCGGGTTACGGCATTTTATTAGAAGCCAGATCAGGCGAACTTTCACTTCGCTCGGCCACTCATATTGAGTTTAGGGTTAAAGGCTACGACAGGTGCGCAACGATGGACGAATATGGACTACACGTCCGAAATGGAACACATTTTGAAATTGTGTATCTCCCCACCGATGTGAAGCCAGATGGTACCGTTAAAAGCTATAAAAGGTGTGTAATTGTAGATGGGATCCTGAAAGATCATGCTTGAATTATAGAAGCATAAATAGTAGGAGAATATAAATGGATGTTGGGGAACTATATATTGCGATTGAAGAATTGATTCTTTCCTTTGCAAAAAATCAATTTCGGACAAACAACATACCCGCAAGTATCGGTGCGATAATTCTAAAAAATGTATACACAGAAGCTTTGGAAGATTATATCGGTGAGAGCATTCAGGCGAGAATTGAATCAGGAGAAGGGAAAGATCGTGAACCAGAGGAGGTGATCACACATGGCGATACAGAACAGAAGGGGTGATTATTCAGATTTTGATCCTGCAAAAATGGTTCCGGGGGAATTCGCCGTTGTCCAAAACGGGGATCCGGATGGCACCGATGGAGAAGCCGTGTATATAGCCTTTCAAGCTGGAAAAGTGAAGAGATTGGCCACACATGATGAAGTACTATCCTACAATGAAGATGCGAAGCTCGCAGCCAAAGATGCGAATGCAGCCAAGGAATCAGTCGCGCAAGCGGCAATCTTAGCAGATAACGCGAAACAGGTCATTGCGGCCAAAGAGAAGGAATTAGCTGGGAAAGTCGATTATGTATCAATGATGCTGTTCTCCACATCTCCGGATCATGCCGACGCACGCGAAGTTGCTGAAAAACTTAAGGGCATATCGGCGGCCGAAGATGCAAGGGCCCGAGCTGAAGTTGATCGGGCTTCAGCCGAGGACAAGAGGGTAATTGCAGAGCAGAGGAGGGAAAGCACAGAAAAAGGATACGTTGATCAGGCTAAGAATTATGCGACTTCGGCTCAGCAGGCGGTACAAGCAGTGCAAAATGCGTCGGATAGAACCAGCAAAGACGCTGCAAACGCCGCCAAAGACGCAAAAGATGCGAAAACTCAGTCAAACGCTGCAGCTCAATTCGCTACAGCAGCAAGTGCATCTGCATCGAGCGCAGGGCGAAGTGCCTCTGAAGCCAGCGCATCTGCACAAACCATAAAAAATACTGCAGATGCGATATCCCAGCAAACAAATACGTTCACAACAGAATTGAATCGAGTGAGTAAAGACTTAGATTACTCAAAGGCTGATCAAATCACATCACCGGTAGGCTCGGAGCTTTTTTCTCTGCAGCAGGAGGACGGTCAGAAGCGAAGCATCACCTACAATAACCTCAAGACCTCTTTCTTTGGCCAGCTTGATCCGAAGCTCTCGGACGAATTTCTTTCCACCTGGCAAAAAATTTTAGGGGGGGGTGACAACTCTTGAGAAATTGCTGCTGGAATACTGCCATCCGGTAGGGAGCCTGTACTGGTCGAAAAACAGTGCAGATCCTGGCACGCTCTTTGGTGGAACCTGGGAGAGGATCAAAGATAAATTTATCCTTGCCGCAGGGGATGCCCATGCAACCGGGGAGATCGGAGGGGAAGAAAATCACACCCTGACCGAAAATGAACTGCCCAAAATCAGTGGAGGAGTTGCAATTCACGGGGCGGAAAGTGGCTCTTTCGTTGCAGGAAGTGATGGTGCGTTCAAAAATGGAACTGCTAATACGAACATTTTTAAAACTTGTGCTGATCTTAGCAAGCACACCGGTGCAAACAGCTATAGATCACTAATTTTACAATTTGGCAACAATCAGTCACACAACAACATGCCTCCGTATCTGGCTTTATACTGCTGGATCCGGACGGCATGAGAAAGGAGTTTTATTTTATATGAAGCTGGAAGCGATCATCACGAAGCTGAAGGAATTGATAGACGGAAACTCGAAAGGTGTTACGGAAGCGCAAGCCGCGATAGAAACGATGGTCTCTTATGGATCCTGGACACCAAAAATTTACGCTGGAAGTACAGAACTTACTCACACAACTATATTTTCACAGTGTATCCGGATCGACAAATTCGTCTTTGCAGAGTATCGTGGGACACTAACCTCACAAGCGGGTGGCGGGATTTACATCAGCGGAGCCCCAGGATTGAACGGAACTCATCGTGCGATGGGTTCCATTTTTATTGACAGTCAAAGCTGTGTGGCCTACCACACAGGCAGTGATATGGTGTATGCCAGAAATACGGCAGATTCAAATGCGCCAGGAAATTCAGTTAAAGGAAAGACGATCATTATCACACTCGCGTATCTGACAGATTAAGGAGGTAAAAATGAAAAAATTACAGTTAAAGGATGGAACCATGCTGAATCTTACTGCTTATGCAGACAATCGATACTCCATGACAGCTTCCGATCATAAAGAAGTCATGTCCGTATGGGACAAAATGACAAAGGATAACATGGAAGGAGCCTTACTCTACGA
>AUXO017062916.1_pt1 | contig 23952 bp, 26 predicted proteins | sample 768731 | NCBI WGS metagenome assembly AUXO01 (sample SAMN02715735, study PRJNA202380) | gut metagenome | biome: sheep rumen | host: Ovis aries | place: New Zealand: Palmerston North | reverse complement strand
TGTGGATGGGTTCAAACTTGTGGCTCTACTTGTGATGGTGGAGAAACTTGTACAACTGGAGAAGATTGTAGTCAGGGTTCTTGTACTTCTTGTGTAGGTGGTGGACTCTGTGCTACTTGTGAAGGTGCTTGCCAGGGTTGTTTAGGAAACTGTCAATCAGCATCTCTTGGTTGTGAAGCAAACTTAGGATGTAGCAATAATTTAGGATGTACAGGAAGTTGCCAATCTGCTGCTTACGGTGGCTAATGTAATATGTAATAAAAAATTTACTTTGTTATTATTGAAAGAATTGATTGAAAAAAAATTTATAGTTATTATTTATAGTAAAATTTGATACTAATGTATATCTATCTATTTATATTCTTATATATACATTATTATATCTTATATACTTTTTATTATATATTCAATTACTATTAGTAAAAACATTGATTTTATTATTTATCTAATAAATAAAATATAAAGATAATAGGAGAAAGCAAAATTGCGTAAAATTTTCCCAGAAAATAATGACATAATTGGCCTTCAAGATGAAAGTACAAGACCAGTTACTCAACAGGATTTAGTAAATATCCAGGTTCAGATTGAACAAGTAGCAACTGCATTATATAATGCAGTAAATAATTTAGAAAATTATAAAACATCTCAAAGTCAGCACGTTTCAACAAGTTTAGTAGATGCTGCTAATGCTGCTATTACTACTTTACAGTCTACTAATGCAACTTTACAGAATGCTAATATTTCTACATTGACAGTAGGACAGTTGAATGAATTATCAAATCTTGTAGCTCAAGTTGCTGCTTTTACTTCAATGACTACTGTAGATGCTACTGTTACAAATGATTTGACTACTAATAAAATAACTTCAAATGATATTACAGTAGAAGATTTGAAAGCAACAAATGCACAAATTACAAACTGGTCTATCTCAAACTTAGGTGTTGATTCAGTAATTGCCAATACAATCAATACACAGAATGTAAATACAACAAATGTTGCATCAGAAAATGAAAATACTCAAAACTTGAATGTTTCAACTAAAGCAACTATAAAAGAAGCTGATGTTGAAAAAGCAGATATTTCTGGTTTGACTTCTGATAAAATAAATACTTCAGTTATAAACTGGAAAGATTATACAACTATCGTAGACCCAGATGTTTATTATATCAAAGTACCTCATTTTACTAATGGACATTATTTCATTGAAGGTAGAAGTAATGGTGAAAAGTTATTCAATATTGAAATTACAAACTCTTTATCAAATTATACTATAAACTGGGGTAAGAAAGATGACCAGAAATGGATTGAAGAAGTTTATATTGATGAAACTTTAGGTAATGTATGGATAAAAGCAAATACATTAGAAAAAACAATTGATTTGTATTATGCAAATATCAATGCTGACTGTAATGAATCACCAGCTACATATAATTCTTTACCTATTACACCAGATGAAACTTATCCAATTGTTTATAGAAATGGTAGCAAGTTTTTTGGTCCAGTTGATTTGATGGATAACAGAAACTTTGAACCATTGGATTTGATTCCTTCTAGTAATTATTCTCAGGCAACTACAGGTAATGTTCATTATACAGTTACTGAACCAGAAGAGTTTAGAGTTTATTTACCAAATCAGTCATTGAATACTGATGATAGTGTTGAGTTCTATGATACAAAGACAACTTTCTTGAATGTAGAAGACTTTAGAGTTCCACCTACATTTGTTGTTTCTAAAATAGATGATGATACAACATTAGATTTAGCTTCTTTTGATGATGGTGCTCTTATTGCTTTTAGAAAAAATGGACAGTCTTATGTTTATCAGAAAAGAACTGATGGCCTTTCTCAGCCTGTTTTATATCCAGTTGCTACTACAAATGGAATGCCAGCAGTAAGAACAAATATTCCTATTGTTTGGGACCCAACTTCTAAAAGTTTAGTTGAATCAACAACTATAAATGTTGACGCATTATCTGTTGGTAGAGTAGATGGCGATTTACACGTAACTGGTGATTTGACAGTAGATGGAACTACTCATACAGTTGATGTAGAAGAAGTTGCTGCTACTGGTGATATTCTTACATTGAGAGCAAACAATAGCAACTCATTAGCTTCTAATCAGATTTCTGGTGTAGTTGTAAATAAATATAACGGACAGCAAGATTTAGCTTTAGGTACTTCATCTGATGGTACATTGAGAGTTGGTACTGCTGCAGGTACTGATGTTTCTTATACAAATATTGCTCTCAAACACGAAGATAATTTGTATTATTCTTATGATAACCTTTTGCCACCAAATTATACATTATTGAGTCCTCAGCCATTAGGAACAATGACTTCTTGGACTGGTAAAGCTGAAGTTGAAGGATATACAAAATATGCAACTGCTGTATTTACTCAGGTTGATATAACAACAATGCAGCCAGTTTTGACTAGAAATGAGTCAAATAATATGACTGGAGCAATGCCATTAGTTTGGGATGCAGCAAATAATAAAGCTATTACTAAAAATGCAACAAGAAGTACTCAAATATTCCATACAGACGTAAATGGAAATCCAGACTGGGTAAATGCTGAAAATGTTGGTGTTGGATATGCAGATTGGGCTAAATATAAAGATTATCCAATAACAACTATTGACTGTACTTCATTAGACCCAAATACCTGGTACCCTTGTATAATACAGTCACAGAATGTTTCACAGCCTACTAGATTCTGGGTTATGAATGAATTAGGCGTTATGCCTGTCCCATCTTGGGCTGCTCACTCTAGTGGTTTCGTTGCCATTATGGAAGGTGAATTTATTGGTAGTGGCTGGGGGCAACATCATCAACCAACAATAATTTTCTATCAGGACCAAGAATTTTGGAATGGAAGAGAACCTGTAGGATATACATATAGTACCATAAGTAGTTGGTTTATTTTATATCTAAGAGGTGGTGCAAACTACCGTATTTCTACTGATAGAAACGCTCCAATTACTTTATATCCAAATGGAATAACTGACTCTGGTGGTAATGTATATGCACCTACTTCAGAGCCACCTAGAGCTATTCCTAGGTCAACAATTACAGCAAACTTGGATGGTACAGCCTCAGAAGCTACTCACGCCGTTGCGGCAGATAATGCAAACTATGCAAGTGCTGCAGGTTCTGTAACGGCATCATACCCAGCAGGAAATACAGGGGTACTAGTCAAAGGAACTATGGGAGATAATGACCATTTCCGTATTGCAATAGGTGGAGGCTCAAATACTGGATGGGCTGATATTGCGACTGCTGATGATGGTACAGAACCAATTTATGTTACACAATATATAGGCGACTTTGCAAGTATTGCACATCAGGCAACTTTACTTGATGGTTCTGGTAATACTTCATTCCCAGGTACTGTAACTGCTCCAAGTTTCAATGGTGTAGCATCTCAATCAGTACTTACTCAAAAGATTAGAGTTGGTAATACAAATCCAACTGCTGGAGATATTTGGGTAGACTAATTTAGGAGAAAATAGAATGTTTAGTGGAAAAAGATTGCACGTTGTTGGAAGTAATAATACAGAATACAAATATCCTATTTTTGATAGCCGAAGTGATATTCCAACTGGTATGACTTCATTCCAATACCAGATAGATGATACTACAACAGGATATATAAGAGCTTTACCTCAAAGCCAATATCCTGAACCTGGTTTACATATACACGATGGAAGTAGAATTATCACAGCTTTCAACAATAATACTAATCGTTGTAACTTACAATGGCATTGGAGAACTCAATCAGAACCATATTCTGCACTCAAATTTATCTGTCCAGATTCAGCAACTTTAGACTTTGGTATTCACACTGATTTGGAAGTTGTTGTATTATGGCACGAAACTAATGTAGGTTGGCATAATGCAACAGTTGGTACAATTCCTGCTGGTGCTACTTCTATTACAATGTCTGGTGAATATGGTGGAACAATTTCAGCTCAAACAGGTAACCTTATTACTGCTTGGTATTTTCTTATCAGGTCAAAAGTTTCTTATAGAACTATTTCAGGTTCTTGTGTATGGACAATGGTTTCTGCTACAATTACTGCTAATGTTTCTTTATCAGAACCTTTACCATTTGGACATCTTGTATTGAGAGCAGACTGGTATGGATTGAATATTCCGTGGCACGCTGAGTTTGGTGATTATGCTGTTTTAGGAGCTGGTGCTCAGTCTGGTCAATCATTTGTTTCGTTTGATGCAATGCTTGGACTTGGCCCAACAAACTATTGGACATATTTGAGATATTACCCAGACACAGCTGGTGCTTATGGAAGTAGAGACCCTGTTGGTAGAGGTTGGGCACCTGCTGGTGGTGGTCAATTTACAGATGGATTTAGTATTGATGTTCCAACTGGTGCTTCAGTAGATATTGATAGAACTCCAGAGTATGGAATTGGAAGTAGTGATACTGGTGCTTGGCTTGCTATCCCAGAGGAATATTGGTAATGATGATAACTATTGGTGTAACATTTTGTGATAATGACTATCAATTTTATGACCGTCTCATAAATCAGATAAAAGAAAGAGTAAAATTGCCTTATGAGATTATTGTCATTGATAATACTGAAGGTAATAAGTTGGGAGATAAAGCTGACTTTGCCTTTGGTTATAATGCTTATCAGTTTGCTGCAAGATATAAAATAATAAAAATGTCTAAAGGCGATTATATCTGGTTTATTGATGGCGATGATGAAATCGTTGAATTGGATTATATTTCACCAAAAGCTGATATTACAATTTATGCTTATACAGACGCTAATGGAATAGCAGACCCAGTTGAAGATAAAGTTTATAATAAGAAATTAGATACATTAGACTTCTTATTCTGTGTTTCAAAAGGTGCTTTATGGAATAAAATCATAAAGAAAAAGTGCTTTGATAAAATAGATGATTATGTTGATAATCCATTATTGAAAGTAGTCTCAATGGAAGACACATTTTATAATTATCTTGCACTAAAATATGCTAAAAAAGTAGAAACAAATCATAGAGTAGTTTATAAACATAATCCTGGTCTTTCTTCTTCAAGGCGAATGACAAATAAAGGTATGGAAACTTTATTGATTGGTATTGAAGATGTTATCAAACTTTTTGATAAATTAGGTCTTGATGTTAGAAAGTCTGAAGTTGTATATTTAGCTGAATATATTCCAAATGCAGAAGACCCAGCTTATATCCTATCTTTATTGATGAAAATTATACCTGACAAAGAATATTGGTTTGAAAGATATTTACAACTGTATATTGTTGATGAAAGAATAAAACAAGTTTATTTAGATAAATTTGGAGAAGTACCAAAGAATAAATACATTGTTCATTACCCAGATGGTAGAGATGTAGTTGTAGAAGAGGACTACAAAATAAATAGAGCTAAAAAGCAAGATTATAAAAACATCCTCAATATTTTGAGAGCATAAGTAATTATCTAATAAAATAAAAATAAATACAGAGAGGATATTTTACAATGAATGCATTTTTACCATTTATAATTGAAGCAGTAATTTTTTGTATACCTTTGGTAACGCTCTTCATCACAGTTGGAGGATATAAAAAAATGGTTGAAGATATGGCCGAAAAAACAAAAGACTTACCAGCGTGGAGAGCTGAAACAAATGCCAAAGTTCAGCAATTGGAGCTTGTTACCATAAGTCAGCAAAACACTTTGGATTCTATCAATAAATCATTGATTGAAATTAGTACAAAAGTTTCGCTTTTACTTGATAATAAGTTGAAATTAGACGAGGATAAATAAAATGATAACATTTAGGGATTTAGTTGATGATAATACATCTATTTCTAGTACTCGTTGGGCTTTTGTCTCTGTTATCATTTTTGATATAATTGTCATTTCTATAACTATTTTGGCTTATATAATTGGTCATTTTATTGGTTTACCATTTGATAGTGGATTGGTTTCTGGTGTAGCAATTTTGTTAGGTCTTTTGACTACTCTTGTTACAACAAGTAAATCACTCCAAGGATGGGAGCCTCAGAAAGATAAAAAGGAAACAGAAGCAAATGAATAAGAATATTTTTGATGTAAATTATACAATTGGAAAAAATACATTAGTTGAAAAAGGAACAATCACTAAAATAGAAATAAACGGACAGGATGTTCCAGTTTTCAAATCAGATGATAGGACAAAATTAGGTGAAAATGTAAACATCTTTTATCCAAACTTGAGTGTTGATAGAGAAAAAACTATCGTAAAAGATGGTGTTTTTACTTTACTTTATGTAAACGGTCATAACATTCCTTTGACTGGAACTGCTGAAGGTGGAACTTTATATGGATATGAAACAGGAGACGGCACAATCTATTATGGGACTGATGACGAGTTGCATACTGGTGATACTGTTTATACTGCTGACGATGGTGAGATAAAAGAAGAAACAGTAAATGACCCAGATGATTTCACTCGAAAAGAAGATGAAGATGTTCCATATGAAGGTACAGAAATAGAAGATTTGATACCTTATGGTGATGGAGTTGATGTTGTTTATACACCAAATGAAGACCCAAAACCAGGTGATACAGTTTTTGTTGCTACTGATGATGATAAAATAGAAGCAGGTGGTACAGTTACTGGTGTAGATGAAGATGGAAATATCATTATAGATGGTGATAAAACATATTTTATGCCAAGAATGATTTATACATTTACTTCATCAGCATATGGTGGATTTTATATTTCTTATTCAGAAAGTGGTGAACATCATTGGGGATATAAAAGTGATGATTATGGTGCATATTATCAAAAGAGTATTACTATCCCAGAAGATGAATCTAGTGGATTAGTAAGAACACCTGAAAATGATATTATTTATTTTGGTAATGAAATTACAGACTTCTGGAAAATGAGTTCTGTTGCTAATGATGATAACATTTATATTGCTGGTGTGAACTCTTGGGATGATATTGTTGAGGGTACTCCAATTTTCAGTATTTATGGACAATCTATAACTTCTGCTAAAATAAAACAAGTAGATGTTGCTATTGATAATAAATCATCTGAAGTAGTTTTAGGTAAATCTGGTAAAAGTTATGTAAATGCTCCACTTATGTCAAGCTATACTTATGCTTATTATGCTGCATATGACTTCAAAGAAAATGGCAATCACAGATATTATGTAGTAGGACCAAGTGGTCATAGTATGGCTCCAGTTCAAGTAGGCGACCATTTTTATTATTTTGATAGTACGGGTGAAATATATACAAATAGCTCATCTCTTAGAGTACAATATATAAATCCAATAAGATTTTATAATCAGTTTACTACTGAATCAGTAGATAGTTCAAAAATTTCAGTACAGGATATGGTACCAAAGTACATATATTGCTTTACAAATGGTTCAAAATACATTTATACTCTTACTTCACCAGCTTCTATGGTTGCTGATAAGGCATATGCTTTTACTGCAGGTCCTATTATAAATGCTAATGTAAACCTCTTTACTAATCCAGTTTCATCAACAAACTTGAACGTTCTTAGTAGAACTTCTCAGATAATGCCAACAAAAGACTTTGTTCCTTGTATTTATAAAGGTGATAATAAAATAGAAATTGATGGTGTTGAGTATACATATGATTCAACTAAAAATCCAAAGTTTGATTATAGCTAATAGAGAAATAAGAGATATGAAAAATGATGAAAAAAATTTTATTATTGGTCTTGTGTTTACTGTTGTGCTCGCCTTCTTTTGTGCATGCGGAGTATTATTCTGGAACAGTGCAAAAGAACTTGACCAACTTAGAACAACTAATGGCCGACTTACAGAACGAATCATTGACGCAGAAAATACTAATCGAAGACTTGAACAAACAATTACAGACTGCCGAGGAATCTGTGTCAACCTTGGAGAGTCAATTGACAGAAATATCGGAACTGTCTCAGACGCAGTCGAAATTATTGAAGAAACAAGAGAAGCAGTTGGTGCTATGGAAGTGGCTCTCGGTTTGTGGAATAGCGACGGGTATTATGATTGGCTCGATAATTACGTACAACTTGATGAAATAAGTGAAGAGGAAAAAGAATGACAGGACTTTCAGTTATAAGTACATCACAAGTAAAGTCATATAATCACAGTGTAAATACTATAAATCAGTGGCAGAGAAGTAATGTAAGAAAACTAGAAACTGCATTACAAAATGCAAATAGTACAAATGATAATATTGCTGTTGCTGCAAATTATCTAGAAACTGCTATAAACAATTTGAAGTCTAGTATTTTTATAAATCAGGCTTTATGTGATAACTATGATATTTGTGAAGTTTGGCAATGTGGAACATCTCAAACAAGCGGAAATGGTTTATCTGCTGTTCCAAAGTTTAGAATGGATATTCTATCATAAAATCAATGTTTTTACTAATAGTAATTTATAAATAAGTAATAAGATATATATATATATAAATAAAGTATAATAATAATAAAGTAATAATAAAGAATATAAATAGTAATAATAGTTATAAACATTCAAAGTAATTCTTTCAATAATAACAAAGTAAATTTTTTATTATGATGATATAAATCTAATAAATAAAATATTTCAATATAGGAGAAAACGAAATTGACAATAGAAGAACTTGAACCAATTGTTATGGAACTCAAAGATAAGTTAGACGGTATTTTGAATACTGTAAATGAGTCTGAAACAAAATGGAATCACGACAGAGATTTGGAAGGTTTCAAAGAAAGAAATGGTGAAGCCTTAGGTAAATATGAAGCAACACTCAAGAAATTGAATGGAGATGATTTCGATATTTATGACGCTTCAATGAAAGAGTATAAAGATAACTTCTCAGACATTGATGAAGCAACTTATATTGCTCAGCTTACTTCTGAAATTGATTCTAAACTTGCTACATTGAGAGATGCTTTATCTGATGGTGACGTTGCAGAAGCTACTCATATTGCTGAAGATTTAGCAGAAGATACTAAAGAAGTTGCTGAAAATCTTGATGGTGAAGCTCACAAAGATGTAGAAGCTAATGCTGAAGCTGAAGCAGAGGCAGAAACAGAAGATAAAGAAGGTGAAACTGATGAAGGTGAAGCCGATAAAGAAGATGAGAAAGAGGAAGATAAGGACGAGCTTGACGACTTCCAGAAAGAGCTAGAAGAAGAGTACGAAACTTATCATAAATAATAGGAGACAATAGAAAATGTCAAGAATTGGAAAGAAGCAAAAAGCATCAAGTAAATATAAAAAGATTGATTTATCACCAGAGGAAATGGAAGTATATGCAAATGCTTCTGACAACCCAGAGGAAGCAAAAGAAAAGAATCAAGCTGCAATTGATAGAGACAATGCTATTGAAGAAGCAACTTTTGCTGCAAATCATCCAATTCTAAATGCTATAAATCAAGGTCAGCAAGTTAGTGCTGGTGGTACTCCCCAGGTTCCTGCACAGAACATAGTTCAGGCTAAAAATGTTTCTGCTGCTTCAACTCCTGAAGATAAAGTAAAACAGGAAATGCAAGTTGCACAGGAAAAACAGAATGTTATTGATGATGTTCAACAGCCAGCTGAAGGAGTAAAACCTGAGGTAGAAAATACTGAACCAGAAAAGACAACAGAAACAGAGGCGAAGAAAAGATATAACAAATCTATGATGTCTATTTGGGATGCTTATAGAAATGGACTTATTGACAAAAATACTGCTGGTTATTTCACAATTGATGCTTTAGCTAATGCAGCTAAAAATATGGGACGTTCTATTGGTAATGTTGGAGCACAGTTTACTGGTGGTTCAATTGATAATGGACACGATGAATCTATGTGGGACCAGAGAAAAGATAAGATTTTCAATGCTGAATTACAAGGTGAATCAGAAAGTATTGACAATTACGAAAATACTCTCAAGAAATATAACCTTACAAAAGCTAGTACAGTCAATGATTTGTTATCTACTGTCAAAAAAGATATTGACAAATTGGATGATAATAATCCACTCAAAGTTGCTTATATGGCATTAGTTGCTCAAATGGCTAATGGTCAGATTGATGGTGCTACAACTTTAGCTTCAACTGGCGGAAAAGCAATTACTAGTCTCCTTGATTTGTTACAAGGAAAGGATAAAAAATAATGGGATTTTGGGATGCAATTTTAGAAGGATTAGATAAGATTTTTACTGGTGGTACCATCAGACAATCACAAAGAAACCTCGCATATGCTGAACAGCTCAAACAGCAAGAAGCAGCACTTAGGGCAAAAGCAGAAGAAGATGCTAAACAAAAAGCAATCAATGATAAACAAAATGCAGATGCTGCTGCTTCAACTACTGTAGCAAATACAGAAAATGCTGCTAGAAATGCTGCATATGAAAGTGCTAGAAATGCTGGTGCTGGAAAAGCTGGTGCTCAAGCATTATCTGGTTTGACTGAAGATTCTACTGCTTCTAATACTGCAAATGTAAATAGTGCTTTGCGTAGTGGTAGAGTACAGTCCCAAAATGATTATCTCACTAAAATGGGATATGCAAAAGGATTAGACCAGCAAGCTAGTAACTTAGAGGCAGGTTCATTTTTGAATACATTAGGAGCTATTTTTGGAGGTGCTGGTTCTGGAGCTGGAGTTGGTGCTTCTATTGGTGGTACAAGTAAGTAACAAAAATCTAATAAAATAAACAAACAGGTTTACAAGGGCGATACCTTTTTACCTGGAATTGTTATGAAAATAAAACAATTTTGACGTACTAATCCGTCGGTAGATTAGAAAAGGAAAACAATGGCTATTACAGCTGATGAAGGAATCAGAGCAATACTCAAAACCTGGTACAAAGAAGGTGTTGAAAACCTTTTGATTCCAAGAAATGACCCACTTTTACGTGAGGTTCAGTTCACAAAAGTAGAAGGTAAAGAACAGAAGTTCGCTGCTCTTTATTCTCGTGGTGGTGCAGTTTCTGCTGACTTCTTAGTAGCAAAAGAAAAGGCTGCTAAAACAGCAAAAAATGCTGAATTTACAGTAACTCCAGGACAGTTGTTCTCTAGTTATACATTCAATGCAAAAGAAGTTCAGGCTTCTCTTTCTAAACGTGGTGCTTATATGAAGATTTGTGGAAACAAATTCTTCGCTGCAAACCAGGCATTCCGTTCAACTTTAGCTGCTACTCTTTATGGTAGAGGTTTTGGTGAAATCGGTCTTTGGACATCTGATTCTACTCCAGCCGCAATGGTAGCTAACACTCCATACACTATTTCATTACCACTTGATGCAACTGCTAAAATTGATATTGACTCAAGCATCGTATTGAAGACATCTACAGCAGGTGCTGAATTAGTTGCTGCTACAGTAACAGAAATCGATGAATCAAATGGTGAAGTTACAGTATTACCAGAAGCTGGATATACAGTAGTAGGTGATACAACTTATGTAATTGCTCTCAAAGGTTCTATGGATGGTGCTTCTGGTGCTGCTGGTAATCCAATTATGCCTATGGGTCTTGATGGTTGGCTTCCAATCGTAAATGGACGTAAGGATGGTGCTTCTGACACTAATTGGACTTCTTATATCACAACTCTTTTCAATGGTGTAAACCGTTCAGTTGCTCCTGACCGTTTAGCAGGACAGTTCTATCTTCAGCCATATGTTGATGGAAAAGAAAAGAAAGCTGACGCTATTACTGCTCTCTTGAGAAAAGTAAGACGTGCAGGTGGTGTACCTGATATTATTCTTTTGAACGAAAAAGATTGGTACGATATTGGAAAAGAAATTGAAACAACTAACACATTGTTCACTCAGACTTCTGAAAAAGGAAAGAAAAAGGCAACAATTGGTTTCTCTGATTTCGCTGCTGGTTTCTCAACAAACTGGATTGACAATATCTACGATTCTCCATATGTTCCAGAAGGAAAATTCTATATCCTTGACAAGACTGCTATCGAATACTTTGTATACACTTCTAGTGCATTGGTAAATGATGGTATTGACGGAAATAACCCTGGTAAACAGGACGTTATGGATGCTGAAAACAAAGGACACGAGGATGACCCATTCAAACTCCTTATTGATGATGTATTGTCTGTAGTACCTGGTGAAGCTACTTCAAGTGGTGAATCTGTACGTGCAACAATCAACTTCTTCGGTTCTCTTGCAGTAACAAATCCATCTGTTTGTGGTGTTGGTTTATTCGCTACACAGCATCCAGAAAATATTCTTGGTTATGCTGCATAATTCTAACTAATAGAAAAAAGTTATAATTTCAAAATAACTTATAAAGGCTACCTCAAATAACAGGTAGCCTTTTTTATTTGTCTTTTATAAATCTAATAAAATAAATTATACAGAATATAAGGAAATTATTTTAGAGATGACAAAAGATAAGATTATAAATAACATCAATCGACTTGAGTCTTTCCACGGTGCGTATAAATCAAAATGTTTGAGAAATTACCGCTTATTCACTTATTCTTCAACAGTTACTTTAGATTTATCTGACTCAGAAGTTGTTGGTTTCTATCAAAAAGGAACATTTAGCACAGAAGATGATTCTACATCTAGTATTCAAGAAAATATTATTGCTTCTTGTATTGAAACATTAGGAAGTAAAATTGCAGCTCAGAAAGTACGCCCATTCTTCAACACAGTAAATGGTACTTTCAAAGAAATGCAAGTTGCTAGACAAGCACAGATTTTCTTTGACCAGCTTTATGATGAAAACAATGTAAATAAAGTTGTAACAAATGCTTTTAGAGATGCTTGCGTATTTGATAAAGGTATTGTAAAAATTTCAGATGAAGGTATTACAAATCGTTTACCTTGGAATGTTTATTTTGACCCTAAAGAAGTTTCATATAAACAAATTACATATGTTGCTGAAAAGTTACCTAAAACACCAGGACGTTTATTGAAGTTGAAATATGGAATTGAAGCTGATTCTAATTTAGACTATACAGTTTATGAATATTATGATGTAATGGAACATATAAAAGCAGTTTATGTCAAAGAATTGAGTAAAGTTATTACTCATAAGTTTGATGCTCCTGTTGTTCCTTACATTACTATTTATTATTCTGACCCAATAAAAGGAAATACATCACAGTCTATTGTTGACCAGCTTTATGGTATTCAAATGCAGATTGATGAAATCTTGACTGTTATTAGAGATTCAATTTCATACAATCCTGGTATGACAGTATTTGTACCAGAAAATTCCAATATCAAAACTAGTATGTTATCAAATAGAACTGGACAGATTATAAGATACTCGCCAATTCCTAATCAGTCAACTTCACCTGTTACATTTGCAACTCACGACGTTATTTCTGGTCAGTTTGTTCAGTTATTGGATAAACTAAAGAATGACGCATATGAAATTGTTGGTATTTCTCAATTATCAGCTACTTCTCAAAAACCAGAAGGACTAAATTCTGGTGTTGCTCTTTCTACAATGGAAGATATTGAAAGTGGTAGATTTGAGACACAGTTGAATAATGTTATCAGATTATATGTGGATATTGCTAAAGCTTGTTTGGATTTATTCCCACCTGAGGCAAATATCTTACCAGATGATTTGAATAGAGCAAATATAAAATGGGCTGATATTGTTGCAGCTAGAAATAATATGAAAATACAGTTTAGTGCTGCTCAGTCATTATCAAAAGACCCATCGGAAAAACTCAAACAGTTAGTTTCATTAGCACAGGCTGGCGTTATTCCTCAATCTCATATTTCTACTTTGATGGAATTACCTGATATTCAGAATGGCTATAATGTAGCAAATAATGCTTACAATGCGGTATATACATTTATTGAAAATGTTATTACAAATGGACTTCCTGCTTCTATACCAGATTATTTACCTTGGCAAAAAGGCGGATTATTGGAAACAGAAATTGTAAATACAATGTTATCATTAGCAGTAAAACCAGACGTAAATGCTGTAGAAATTGAAACTTTGAAACAATTATTTGGATTAGTTCAGAAGAGGCAATTAGATTCAACAACTAATGCAGAAATGATGGCAACTCAACAGATTTCGGCAGAAATTGCACAAGCAATGCCAGAAATTCAGAGACAAGCTCAAGAAGCTGCACAAAATGCTCAGAATATTATTGATAGTGGAGATATGGATGCTATCAATGACTTGTTAGGAGGCACTAAATAATGCGAATTGGAGATATGGAAATTACAAGAGCAGATATGCCCGCTATGACAGCATTTGATATGAACCCTGACCATTTAGCTCAGGGAATACAAGATGTATTATCAATGCAGTTAGGTATGGGAATGGCATTACCTCAACAACAGCAAGGTCCAGTAAATGGAACTGCAGAAGTAAGAAATGACACTTGGGAGAATAAATAAATGGTAAATAGTAATAGATTTATAGCAAGTGATATTATAACAAAAGCTTTGTCAATAGCTGACTTATCTAATACAGATTTTTTATCTTATGAAGATAAAGTGAATTGGTTGAATGATTCTTGGAAATCAGTTTACCAAACTATCATTCAGTACAATTTAGATGTATTTACAGTAAGGGCAGAATTAGTAAATGCTGGTGGTAAATATAAATTACCTTTTGACTGCTATCAGATAAAGTCTGTAAAAAATCCATTGACTGGAGTTGAAATTGCACGTAGAGCTGATAGTGAAAGTGCTTTAGGTGCTACTTATGAAATAAGAAATGACTATCTTTACTTAGGACAGTGTGCTGGACCAGTTGAGATAGTTTACTGGAGAAAGCCTTATTTCTTATCAATTCCTAATAAAACTTTAGAAACTTTATATGACAACTCTACTGATACAATTCTTGATATTTGTAAAGATTCTATTTTGGTTTCAAGTGATGGAAAATATTATATCAAAAATCTTATAACTGATTCTTCAATTGAATTCCCATTATCAATTGATAATCCTTATACTAATTTGTATTTGGCTTCATCAGGTATTGTTGGTATTAGAAGTGGTGCTTATGATATTCTAGACTTTTCAGCCAATGTTGTATATTCTTCAATTGGCAATTTCTCTGATGTAATAAAAGCAGATGATGGAATGATATATTTAGCATTAGCAAATGGAAATAATATAGACTTTTATATTCCTGGTGAAAATAGCCCAGTTGATACTATGGTAAATGATGGCTCAATTGAAGATGTTGTTTGCATTGATAATGAGTTCTATGATGTACCATCTGGAGCTTTCCCAATTGGTATTTTTGATGATAGGCCAGCTTATACAACTAATGATAGAAAACTTTATCTGATTGATTATGACAGAAATGGAAGCAGAATTGATATAGAGGAAAAAGTTCACGTTCCAGCTATGGGCGTAGTACAATGTACAAAATATGGCTTCTTAGCATTTGATGGTAAATTGTATAGTAATGTACCTGATACAGAACTAAACTTTCCTAATAACATATTCTACAATGTTTTAGCAACAGACTTAGCAGTAAGATTTTTGGCAAAACAAAATGCCGATGTTTCTGGTGCTGAAAATATGAATAAATCTGCTTGGAAACAGTTGACTGATAGTATTGATATGAATGCTGACTATGGCAGAATAAAGCTCGTACGCAGGAGATAACAAAGATGATAGGAACAATAATTGGTGCAATTGCTGGAGCCGTAATAGGCGGAACAGTAAATGGAGTAGTTGCAGCCGAAAGTAATAAACAAAAAGTTGCTGCTTACAGAAGTGGTGCTAATCAGATAAAATCTGCAATTGGACAGTATAGCGGTGATGAAGGTTTCAGAAAAATGGTTGATAAAGGAAATGAGTATGCTTCTCAAGATGCTAAATTAGCAACTGAGTTAGCTAATCAGCAAACCTTTATGCCACAGAATCCTAATGGCGGAATGAATGCAAAAGCTGAAATGGCTAATAATGCAATGAATGCTGGAGAGACTGTAAACTCTGCTGCATTAGGTGGTTTACAGCAAGGTATGAGTGACCAGAATGCTATAAATAATGCTAATTATAATGCAGCTACAGTTGGTGCTAATCAAGCAATGAAACAAGCTGACATCGATTACAATGTAGCAAATCAGGCAGCACAAGAAAGTATGAATACTTTGGGAAATCTGGCTGGTACTATAAATCAGATTAGGAGAACAAGTAATGGACGAGAAATTGACTAATGCAGAAGATTTGAATAACAATGGAATACCTGATTGGTTTGAAAGTAGAGTAGATGACCAAACTTCTTTTCCAGAAGGTGATTTAGGCCACGCTTATACATCAGAAGATAAAATTGCTGCTAAAATCCCTAATTACAAAGAATATAAATGGTACCAAAATCCAGCCGTAGAAGGACATCCTGGTACTGAATATTTTTATACATTAGGTGAAAAAGTTGAAAATAAAATAGAATCTGGCGAAATTACTCCTGATGAATTACCAGAAGGTTCTGATATTCAGAAAGAAGCAGAACAACTTTATGATGATAACCCAAATAATGACGAAGTAAGTAATGAAGCTATTGATAAGGCTGATTTTGATAATATGTCAATCGATGAAATAGAGTCAAGAGACGCTGAAACAATAAATAATAATGCTCCTTATTTACAGGTAGCAAATGATTTGGGTTTAGAAGAAGATGATTTGTTATACTTTGAACAACCTGATTTTATAAATGAGTTACCAGAAGATATAAAAGAAGAAATCAAAAATGAGCCTGATAAACAAAAGAAAATTGAATGGTTGAAATTATTTGGTACAGTAAAAGGTGAGCCTATAAATACTGAAATTTCAGAAGAAAATACTGAAAATGAGCCTATAAATGAGCCTATAAAATCTGGTGTAAGACCTGGTTCTTTTTTACCCGATTCTATTTCTGGTAGTGGTATTTCTTTCCCTTCTATCTCAACTGAAAATAGAGAAAGTGAAACAAATGATAATGCAACTTCTTCTATCAAAGTTGATAATAAAGAACAGGATAATAATGCTGGTTCAGTAAATGGTACTTCTGTCAATAATGAACATCTAGATGATACTTTTGATAATTTGAAGTTTGATGAAACAAAAGAAAAAGACATCAAGTCGGATGGTCAAGCTAAGTTAGATGTAGATGGTGATGCTGTTCATACTTCTAAAAACGAAGGTATTGATATAAAAGATTTGATAAAAAACAGTGCTGGTAAAAATACATTACCTTTCAAGTTTTTCTTTGATGGTGATGATATTATTGTAGCAGAAATCGGAACTGGAAGAAAACTCCCATTAGATGATTTCTTGAAAGCTGAGCCTAATTCAGCTAATAGAATTTTGGAGGTTTTGAATGAATCTGTTTAGTAATTTATGGAATGATGTTTCAAATGCTCTAAAAGCAAGAAAAGGTGAATTTGATGGAACTTCTGGTAATGAAGCTAAAATTGATAAAATTGCTTCTCAAGGTAAATCTGTAAATATTGCTAATCCTACTTCTTACAGAACTTTTCACAATGTTGGAAAAGGTAATTTATCAGAAGATGATATTAGTACTGGATTAGAAAGCGGCGACGATGTAACAACTGATAGAGTTGGTGAAATTTCTTCTACTGCTATAAAAAATGCTAGATATGACCCAACTGATGATTCTTTGAACATAACTTATCAAGGTGGAGATAAAGAATATAAATTCCAGGCTGGAGGTATTCAAGGTCTTAGAGAATGGATAAATGCTCCATCAAAAGGTCGTATTACTCAAGAGTGGAGAGAGACACATCGTTATCCTGGTTTCTAATTATCTAATAAAATAAAAAATAGAAGGAAACTAGCATAGATGAGTAATTCAAAAGCTACAAAAACTGAAATGGTCTTCCCACCATTATTGAACTTAGCGGAAGACCGCCCACAGATTATAAAAGACTTCAATTCTGTTGAACATATAAATGCTCCTTTTTTGAATGGAATGATTACACCATTATGGAAGAAAGAAGAGTCTTATACAAATAAACCTGTTTGGGATTATAAAGACAATAAATATGAAATTTTAGATGGTTACTTGACAAAGAATGGTGAGAACCTATTCCCAGTTAGAAACAAACATTTTGAAAAAGAAGAAGTTACCGATGAATTATCAAAATATATAGCATTTGATTTTGATGATAGTGGAGTAATTGCTACACTAGAATGGATTGATGAAACAAACTCAGTAAAGTTTACTTATGGAAATTACACTAGAACAGAAGGCAACATTTTCGTAAATGGTATTGTTATCTCTTCAAGAGTAAGAGTAATGGGAAGTGTTGCCATTGGTGTTGTTATTTATGAAGTAAATGGTGTTTTCTACCGTATTCTTTTTAGCAACGGACTTAGTGGATTTGATAGTAGGGGTCCTATAACTTGGTGCAGAAGTGTTCCACGTATTGATACTTCAGTGTCTTGGATAGAATCTGATACAACAAAAACTGTAACCTCTGAAATAAAAACAATAAATCCAGTTATAAATATTGCAGATTTGACATATAATGGAGTAGCAGCATATGGTGTTTCTATTGTGTCTGATAAAGATATTTTATACACAAGAAAGGCTGCATATTATACCGCAATTTGGAGCAGTAGTAATGGTTATTTATTTGCTAATCCATATCCACGTAATGATACTCAGACTGAAACAATTACAACTTATGATTTTGTAAACGTTTCTTTCTCACAGAGTACAACTTCAAATAGAACTGTTATTCAGTGTATTCAAAAGAGTGATAGTAAATGGTATTATGCTCAAAATCCTGATACTCTTATTCCAAACCAGGATAATGCTTCATTTAGCCCTCAGCCAACTACTTCTACAATAACGATTGATGGTGTTACTTATTATATTTATACTGCAACTTTGTATAGTAACAGAATTGATATAACTGCTTCTATTGATAATTTGGCTGGACAAACTCAAGTACCAATTCATCTTGTAACTAGTGATTATTATGCATTTGATGGTACTTTTACTACAAATACAAGAACATTTTCATTTACTAATACAATAGATGCTTGGGTTTCTGTAAAAAGAACATTATCTTCAGGCTATGTTACTTTTGATGGTACAAATTATAACATTGAAAACTTTTATAAAGAGTTGACTATTTCTATTCCTCATTCTGAAACAGTAGAGATGAACTTTGTAACATATCCTAATATTGTTTTGGATAATGGCCTTATGTATTCTCTTTATACTTTCCCAGAAGGAAGTTATAGTGAAAGTGGATACCCAATTGAAATGCCAAAGAACAACTTCTTGGTTGAATCAGGCAGATTTACCTCAATGGGTTTTGCTCCATATCCTGCTATAGGATTTGATGTTGTTGAAGCTCATATTCTCAATGATTATGCTTATATTGGTAGAAGTAACTGTGCAGGTAATGCTCAGGCTTTCTGGGTTTCTAATACAAAATTATGTAATAGTGGTGTAAAAACACCTTATCAGTTGTATATAAGCAAAGAAGCTGAAAATACATTATCAGCAACTGCTTGTTATACTGACTATATGAACAGTTCTGCAACTGATATGTTATATTATGCTGGTAATAATCCAATAGCAGATTATGTATTCTATGAAAGTGCTACATCAACTTCAGAGGATTTAGCATATTATAATAGAGGTGGTTTTAGAGCTGCATTTGGTAAAGGAACAGGATGGAACTTACTTTATAACATTGGTGATTCAGGTTCTATTGCTATTCAAGGATTATCTTACTCAGATGAAGAAAATGAAATGGGAACTCTTATTACTCCATTTGCTTCTGTTTCTTCTGATTATTACATTTCTGGTTGTAAAGACTTCATTGTTTATACTGACGTAAATAACAAGATTTGGAAAATAAGTATAAAAGATGGTGTTGAAATTAGACAAGTTTTTGATAACCAATACATTTTAGTAAACACTATTTCATATTGGAATATGTGGGATGCTGTTCATAGTAAAAAGTTCCATTATGCTTCTGATTATAACAACAGAATAAAAATGGGATTTGACAGAACAACTTATCGTGCAAAATGTACTGATTATTATACAAAAATAAATCCTAAGAGATTTGCTTCTTGTATAAATTATAACTATAATCAATTGCCACGTTATCCAGTTTGTTCTTATAGTCCAACTGTTGATATTCTCTATCATCCATTGAATGAAAATGATATTATTCCTTATATCAAAACTTATGGATGTGAAGCAGACGAATCAAGTGATGTTCAGCCAATTGAGATTTATTGGACAATAAACAATAGCTCAACTGCTAAATATTTAGGCTCTATAAAAGTTTATCCATCTGGTATTCAAACTTTATATGATAGCAATTTGTCTACAATATCATTCAGTAGTACAAAAGCTGCTCAGTTTATAACTTGTATTTTCTCTACATTTATAAATGGTGCTGGAAATAATGACTTCGTTTCAGAAGATTACAGTAAATATCCATTGGTTTATAATAATCAAAATGAGCCAATGTTCTTGTATAATTATTCTGGTGGTATTGATAGAGTAGAACACTTCTTTGTTATTCAAGGTCAGTACTATGGTATAATTGACAGAAAACTTTATGCTATGATTTATAACAATGGATTGGTTTCTCAGCAGGATGCTTTAGCTGATTTGGAAGATTTGAAATATGTTGGAAATAACACAACAATTGCATTCTTTGTAAATCCATATACTAAAAAGATATATAGTTTTACTGGTGATGGCGCATTGGAATTTATGTTTGATGCTTCTAAATATCATTTCAAGTTTGCTGATAATGATGAAAACTTACAGCATTGGTATAATCCTTCTACACAAGCAATTTATGTTGGAACAGAAGAAGGTTTGCTAGTATTTGGACCTGCTAACACTTATCATTTGGAAGAATTTACTTCTGTTGATGATATGGAATTTATCAAAGGTAATATTCATATTGTTTCTAATGATAAAATAACAACTTTACGTTATTACCACGACGAAGATGAATTTGATAACTTACCATTATACATTGAAACAAGTTTCTTTGGTATTGGTTCAAATGAGTCTATGTCAATTGATAGATGGAACATTATCTTATATGATGATGAAATGAGAGAGCAGGATGTTTATCTTCAAGTTAGAAGTTTGACTGATGTTTCTACTCAGGCTGAAGAGAAGAAATTACATATTGATAAAAATGGATGGGATAAATGGTCTCATTCAGCTTTGGTTTCTTTCTGTCCTAAACTTATAAAGGGAAAAGGTATCAGATTATCAATAAAGACTAAATCTTGTGTTCAGCAGATTATTCCACATATTGTTGATAATGGAGCTAATACTCCTACTGGAAAGAAATTCTCTGTATAATAAAAAAAGGCTACCTTTTTTACGGGTAGCCTATTTACTTTTTGAAATAGAGAGAATATTGCTTAGTCTTCCCATTCTACATCAGCTTTTGCGTCTGATGCTCTTGTGGAAGCTGTTGCAGTTCCTTTTGATTTCATAGTAGTTTCTGAAGCAACACTGTTTGTTCTCAAAACTGAAATTCTTTTTCTTTTTGTGTAATTATTATAAACTTCTAAAACATTATCAGAAGTCAAAACAATCTTTTCTTTTTCAGTATAGATTACAAAACCTCTATCCCTTACGATTTTAGTAGCAAGTTCATCATCTTCTGTTTCAAACACTACATTTGTCTTTGCATAAGGAAGTTTGTACTCTTTAGCAAATACACTAAAAGATAATGCAAACAACAAAACTAAAACTAATTTCTTCATTTTTCTATTTTCTCCTATTATTCAAAATTCTTCATACCAGAAGGCACAAATCTTCTTATAGAAACTGGAATACCATATTCTACTGAATTACTATTTCCACTTGGGTCAAATGTTACATCACCAGCCTGATTCATAATAACAAAGTGTGTTCCACCATTATACTGAAACATTACAATGTTATATTTGTCTTCTAAAGCGTGAATAGAGAAGTCTACTTTTTCAACATCTCTAACAACTTTATGTCCATCTAAAATGCATTCGTTGATAAATTCAACTGGCATTGAAATATAACCATCATCATCGATAAAACCAAAGTCCCAGCCATCTAATGTAATCTTAGCAATTTCTGCATCTGAAGCCTCAGGTTTGAATTTCTTCACCAAACAAAAAGCGTAACAAACGCCTCCAAAGAACTTCTTATACTTTTCTTGTAAATTTTCCATCATCCTTTATTCTCCTTTCAATTGATTATTTTCTCTTGTAAGCTTTTCAATTTCATATCCTAACTCCGCAATTTTCAATTCTGCTAATTCAATTTTTAGTTCTGATAGTTCATAACCACTTTTGAATATATCGAAGTATTCACTCAATGGCTTTCCATAAACTTCATAAACTGGATATTTTTCAATAAATAATTTTTCTAAAACCTCAGTTTTCATTTTTCTCCTATTTATCTGAATAAACTCTTTTACCATCAACTAGTTTCCAAGTCTTACCTTTAGTTCTAGAAGGTTTTCCTTTATGAGCTTCTGTAATTTTTCTTTTATTTTCATCAGTTATCTTTTTTCCTTTTACAAAGCCATCAGGGCATTCAAAGGCCATTATATTTCTTTGACCATTATTATACCAATGCTTACCAATATTGTGAATATGTGGAATTTTTCTTTGAGCTTCTGATTGTCTTCTTCTTGCTTCTTCTGAAAGTTTATAACCACCAAACCCAGTTTTTCCTTTATTCCAAGCAGGTTTACCTTTTTTAGATTTAGACGCTTTTGAATAGCCGATAGATGCACCTTTATGCCAAAAAATATTATTATCGTGCTCAACTTTTTTCAAAAAAATCAATTCACGAGCTGGAACGTGATAATAACGACCCATAGCAATTAGTTCTTTCATTGTAAAGAACATTTCTAATTTATGATGCATTACATACATTTCTTTCGATTGTAATGCTTCTTCATAGTTTTCAACTTTTGTAATATCTTCTGTTATTATTTTATTTATCTTTTCTCCAATCATATTATAATTTCCTCAATTTCTAATGTATTTGATACAATGGCGCATCCAAAAATTCTATTATTATTTCCGACTATAGCATATACACTTTTACCATCATTTGATGGGCATACAAAAAAGATATTGCGTACCTTTTTCTCTGGTATTTTATCTTTTATTTTGTTTCTAATAATTTCATCAGCTAACATTTTTCTTATTCTCCTATTTCGTAAGCAACATAATTTCCATCTAATTCTGTTTCAATAACATAATAATTAGTACCTTTGAAAATAATGTAATTATATTTAGCAATAAGGTAAACTAAATCATTGTTTGTTATTTCTATATTAGAATAGAACTTATAATCAACATCTTCTAATTGTTCTTCTAAAGATAAGTCAGAAGTCCAAACTGGATAGTTTGCATCATTCAACCAGCAAGTCAAAACTTCATCATCATAAACTTTATCACAAAACTTTTTTGGAATAGCAAAAGCTGAAACTGCAAATATAAACAAAACTAATAAAATGCTTATAATCTTTTTCATTATTCTTCAATCTCCAAATTTTTCATCATATTCCAGGTCTTTTCAAAGTCCATTGCAAACATAGTTGCCAAAATATTTTCTGGTAAATCTTTTTCAACTACTGCAAAGATTTCAGCATTTTTACCAATTGCTTTACACTGAACAATTGTACCATTTTTGTTTGTAAAGATTGTAACAAAATAGTTTGTCATTGTTTCTTTATCAAACTTTCCAGTTGAAAAATAATCAGCATCATAATTTGATACAATAGTCTGTGGAAGTTTTCCTTCTTCAACTTTCTGACTTACTTTGATTTTTCTTTCAGCACCAAAAGCTGAACCAGCCAATAAAACTAATAATGTAACGATTGATAATAATTTTTTCATTCTCTAACTCCTTAGATATTTATAATATAAAAGAACTTGTCTAAAAAGTTCATTTTTTATATTTTTTTCTTATTTAGATTATACTTTTTATCTTTTATTTATTCAATTATTATATGTATATTATAGATAAAAAGTATAAAAAAGTTGCAATTATTTT
>AUXO010792281.1_pt1 | contig 23969 bp, 18 predicted proteins | sample 768731 | NCBI WGS metagenome assembly AUXO01 (sample SAMN02715735, study PRJNA202380) | gut metagenome | biome: sheep rumen | host: Ovis aries | place: New Zealand: Palmerston North | reverse complement strand
GATGAAACAGAAATAAAACATTCTGGAGCAGGTCGAATTCATAGACTTATGATGAGACCAATGAGTTTGTATGAAAGTGGAGAGTCAAACGGTAAAATATCTATATTGGAATTATTTGATAATCCTGATTTGGATATTGATGGTATTAAATCTGATTTAACTATTGAAGATTTAATATTTGCGTCATGTCGTGGTGGTTGGCCGGGAAGTCTTAAAAAAAAATCGAAACGTGGACAATTAGCGATGGTTTACTCCTATTTGGATAATATTTGTCATAGTGATGTTTCAAACATTGATGGTGTTAAACGAGAGCCTAAACTTGTTAGAAATATTTTGAGATCTTATGCAAGAAATATTGCTACAAATGTTAAAGATACAACAATTTTGTCTGATATTAAAAACAATTTTGAAGATATATCCTCAGTAACATATTATTCATATATAAATGCTTTGAAAAAACTTTTTGTAATAGATAATGTTGATGCCTGGTCACCAAACATTCGTTCTAAAACATCAATAAGATCAATTTCAAAGAAGTTGTTTATAGATCCATCAATAGCAGTTGCTTCTTTAGACTTAAATCCAAAATCTTTAGAAGAAGATTTGAATACTTTTGGATTTATTTTTGAAAATTTGTGTATACGTGATTTAATTATATATACTAGTCCTTCTGATGGTGTTGTTTCCTATTATAGAGATAGGTTTGACTTGGAAGTTGATTGTGTTCTACATTTACGTGATGGTAGATATGGATTAATTGAGTTTAAACTTGGAAGTAAAGAAGAAGATAAAGGTGCCGAAAATTTATTGAAAATAAATGATTTAATAAATAAAAAGAATAAGGAAAATGGTATGAGAAAACCAACTTTTTTAGCCATTATCACAGGAGGAGAAATTGCCTACACCCGAAAAGATGGTGTTAAAATAATTCCTATTGGTTGTTTAAAATAATATTTCAAATATTATGAATGATTTTGATTCATAAAACAAAGATATGGATTTTAAGAATAAAAATTGATTAATAAAACAAGAACAATTTTTCAGAGGTTAAATTATGGAAAACATATTTTTATCTAAGTCAAGTTACTGTAAAAGCGTGCAGTGTCCGAAAATTATCTGGTTAAAAAAATATAAATCCAATGAAGCAGTACAACATACAAAACAGAGTATATTTGAAACAGGTAAAAAAGTAGGAATTGTAGCACAGGATTTGTTTGGAAAAGAACATGATGATGTAGAATATAATTTTAAAAATAATTACAGGTACATGTATGAACAGACAAACAAATTTTTACAAAAGAAACCTAATATTATCACAGAAGCTACATTTAATTATGAAAATAATTTCTGCATGGTAGATATTCTAAAAAATGATGATGATGGAGTAGAAATATATGAAGTAAAAAGTTCTACCCATGTCACTGATGTATATATGGATGATGCATCATTCCAGTATTTTGTTCTCTCTAATCTCGGATTTAATGTGAAAAAAGTATGCATAGTCTATATAAACAATCAGTACATACGTGGTAAGAAACTTGATCTTAATCAACTCTTTAACATAGAAGATATCACTGATTATGCAATACAACAACAGGAAAAAATAAGAAATAAAGTTGAATATATTAATAAATTCATGAATGAACATGATAAAACACATGAACCTGATATTCCTATAGGAAAACAATGCTCCAATCCATACAAGTGCGATTATATAGAATATTGTAATAGTAAACTTGAAAATATAAATATTAATCCTGATGAAAGTGAAGATAATCTTCCATTAGTTGATATAGACAAGATGAAAGATGTAATAAACTCCTTAAAATATCCATTGTATTTTATTGATTATGAAACAATTAATCCGGCAATACCAGAATATGAGGGTACAAAACCATATCAGCAATTGCCTTTCCAGTATTCACTCCATATTTTAAGAAATGAAAATGATTCAATAGAGGATATTGAACATAAGGAATTTCTGGCTCAGGCAGATGATAAAGAATTTATTAGGCATTTTAGTGAAAGTCTTGTAAATGAGATAACAGAAGAGGGAAGTGTAATAGTTTATAATGAATCAATGGAAAAAACACAGGTAAACAAACAACTTATAAGAATGTATCCTGACTTGGAAGAAAAGATAACAAGAATCAATGACAATATTGTTGACTTCATGAAACCATTTAAAAAACAGTATTATGCTAACAACAAACAAGGAAAGTATTCAATAAAATATGTCTTACCAGCATTATATCCTGATAATCCTGATTTAGACTATGAAAACCTTGAAGGAGTACATAAAGGAGATGAAGCATCTGAAGTATTCCTAAGCATGAAAAACAAAACACCACAAGAGCAGGAAGAAATAAGAAAAGAACTACTTGAATACTGTAAACTGGATACTTATGCCTTAGTAAAAATATATGAAAAATTCAGATAAACAATAAGATATTATCTTAATAAAGGGTAGCGATACCATGACAGAATTAAAACAAAAATACGTATTTCACATTCCATGCTATAAACGAAAAAACAATCAAATAGAGAAAATTGATACAAAACTTGTGGACAAACTCATAAAAACACTAAATGAATACGGGTTTGACAGTTTATACATTACAAAAGTCACAGGATACTATAAATCCAGAAGCTTTGATGAAATACTGATAACACTATTTACAGAAGCTGAAATTGAAACAAGAGAACCTTATCACATCTTTAAAACATGGTACACAACAAATCACGAACAATTAAAACAGGAATCCTATGCATATGAGAAAAACAATACAATGATAATAGAGAAAGTCGTCTTAGGAAACGATATGCATAAATTCATATACAGACAAAAAACGTACTCCGATGGTATTATGGAAGTATTATGTGATGTATTGGAAGAAGAAGATTTAGGATTATCAGAAAGTGACCAGGAAATATTTGTAGAAATGATTGAAAAAAGAAAGTTTCCACAACAGTATTTTACAGATAGGATATTGAACCTGGATAAAATATTGGATGATAAAGAACATTTCTTTGAGTTAATCATGGCAAACGGTTATGATATTGGTTAGATAATATCAATTTCTATTCTAATTTTAATACAAATACTTATCTGTTTTGTATTGCTTTTATAGTAATTCTTTAAAATTATTACACAGAAAACTGATTGAAATATTTTTATTACTAAATAAAAATCTTATATAATTAAACATAAAGTATATTTATTTACAAAATAATTATTTTAAGTGATCTTATGTCTGAGACAAATCATGAAGAAAAAACTTTGACAACAGAACAGTCCGATGCGGCGTATTATGATGGAAAATCATTATTAATCACTGCCGGTCCAGGTGCAGGTAAAACTTTTGTTTTAATTGAAAGAATTAAGTACCTTTTAGGAGTGAAAAATGTTGATCCTGAAAGTATTCTTGTAATTACATTTACAAGAAAGGCTGCTGACCAGCTTAAGGAAAAACTTAGTAAGGATGAGGATATTGATGAAAGTGCTGTTAACAAAATGTTTATAAACACTATTCACAGTTTCTGTAACCAGTTTTTAAGTGAAAACGGATGTAGTGATATAAATCTGTTGGAGAGCAGTTCAGGTAATGAAAGAAAATTAATGTTTTTAAGAAAACATAAGAAGGATTTGGGCTTTACTCGTGAAGCATACATGTCTGGTGGTCAGTTATCTGATGTTATAAATAAGTTTTCAGAATATATGACTTTTGGTTTGAATAAAGAAAATCCTGAAGATTTAATTAATTATATTGAGGAAAATTGTCCTGTATCACAGGAGTATAAGGATTTGATTGCAAGCTGTCCGGATGGTGATGATTTTGACTATCCGTATGATGAAATTAAAGCCCTGAATTTAAAGGATTCAGCATACAATGCAAGGTATCTTGCAATAGCTAAGGCTTATCCTGAGTATATTAAATTGTTGGAACAGGAAAATGTATATGATTTCAACTATTTGCAGGTTAAGGTACGGGATATTATAACTGAAGATGAAAGCATAGTGGAAAATTCACGCTTCAAAAACATATTGATAGATGAATATCAGGACATAGATCCTATACAAAATGATATTTTCAATGTTCTTCAGAAATATGCTCAAACATTCACAGTTGTAGGTGACGATGATCAGAGTATATATGCATTCCGTGGCAGTGTACCTAAGTATTTCACAGACTTTGCAGCTAGTATTGATGATGAAAATCCTGATGAACTGCTTACTCCATTGTCAACAAATTTCCGTTCATGTCCTCAGATAGTAGAGTATAATGAAGAATTAATAGATTCTGACAGAAAAATTGAAAAGAATCTTATCGCAGACCGTGAAGATAAAGGTGGAGTTTACTACTTACTTAATTATGATGTCAATACTCAGGCAGAAAAAATTGCAGACATAATTACATATCTTCATGATTCTAAAAAAATTGACCGTTATGATGATGTTGCAATACTTTTATCTTCAGTAAATTACGCTAAAGGAATAAATGAAATCTTAGGAGCATTAAATGATAAGAATATTCCATACAATTTATCTGAAAATGGAGCACTTATGAATTATCCTGAAGTAAAAGCTATGATAATATTGTTATGGTACATGAAAGAATCCGGTGATAAAATAATACTCAGCAGGTGGGAAAAAGAATGGTTAAACCTTAAAGCATTTACAATGGTAAAGGACATTCTCAATCTTGATGATACAACATGTCAAATATTAACGGACATGGAAAATAAGTTCCAGCAGGATGTTATAGCAACAGAAAAAGAAGTATATCTGGAAATGACAGGAGAAAAAAGTAAGAAAAGATCATACAAAGGAATATTTGACAGGGAAAATGAAGTACTTGATGAAATATTTAATCGAGTTGAAATGTTGGATTTGAGTACAAAAACAAGAAAAGACCTTGAAGATTTGGGAATTACAAACGAACATGATTTAACGCTCTTTGAAAACTTATATAATACAAAGAAAGAATTATATGATGAAAAAATACCATTCTATGAAAAAGCATCAATTCTAGAAATCTACTATGACATACTTCAATATTCGGGAATACTTGAAAACAGACTGGAAAATCCAACAGAAGAAAATCAGAGAATAATGAGAAACCTTGGACAAATAACAGAGACAATAGCAAACTATGAAGAAATTGTTACAAAATACAGTATGAACGGTCTTTTATGGTACATATTCAGTGAATTTGACGGTTATTCAACTTCAAGCATTCCGACAGATGAAATGAATAAAGTACAGATAATGACAGTTCACAAATCAAAGGGACTGGAATTTCCTGTAGTAATACTTGGATCAATACTGGAAAATAAATTTCCAAAACACAGGGAAGAAATTGAAGAAGCCACAAAGAATTATGTTAACGGAAATCCCACATATTACACTCCACCGGAATTTCTTAAGTACAAACAGGTAGCATTCACAAGTGACGACGCATCACTTGAAGAAAACATTATAAAAGAGGAAAATGATGAATCAAAAAGGGTGTTCTATGTCGGTACAACAAGGGCAGAAGACGTGCTTATACTTTCAGCATTCACTGATAATGAAGGTAATGCTCCAGAAATAATGAATGATATAATTGAAGATGAAAAATATCATGAACTGGATGATGATTATAGTATCATTGCACATAAAACATGTGAATCCAATGAATATGAACCTGACAGATTAAAACTAAGTTACACACACTTGTCTGAGTATAATAACTGTGCACAGGAATATAATCTAAGATACAATTATCAGTTCAGAAACTCAAAAAATAAGGCATTAACATTTGGTGAAGTGGCTCATACTATACTAAATCTTATACATCAAAAACAAATCACATACCAAAAAGAAGCAAAAGGACAGATTGTAAGCAATGATGAAATAACTGAAATAATTAACAGAGTAAAACACTTTAATCAAAACCTTAAAAATGATACAAATGATGAATTTACAGAAATAGAACAGGCAATTTATAATTACTGGGAAAATAACAAGGATAAATATATAATAATAGGTTCTGAAGTACCATTTAGTATAACACATGATGATTATGATCTTGAAGGACAAATTGACTTAATAGTTAAGGATAAACAAACAAATGATATAACAATAATAGATTTTAAAACAACAAATGAAACAAACTCTCAGAAACTCATAGAACGATATCAGAAACAGTTATTTATTTATGCTACTGCAATAAAAAAACTGCCCGAATATGAAAAATACAATATAAAAGAAGCAATGATATACTCCGTAAAATTCTCACAGGAAATACCAGTACCAATAACAGACATGGCATTGGAGGAAATTGATGCTTTAATAGATGACACTGTAAACAAAATATTAAGTGAAAATTATATGCCCTGCAGTGATACTTCAAAATGTTTTAACTGTGAATATAATAAGTCAATATGTAGAAGAAGATAAATTTACTATCATTTTCTTTTTTATAATATTTCAAACATATTTCTTAAAAAGTATATTAAAATAAATATATTAAATTATACATGATTTATTTAGGTATAATCTGATACAAAATAAATACAATTTAGAATTAGAACAACTTAAAGATATAAATAATGAAAGTAGTAAATTATTTAATACAAGCATTACAATATTGACTATTGAAATAACATTAATAACTGGATTACTTTTACAAAATTTAGAAAAAATAGAACAAATAAATAATATAATAATTTATGCTATTGTAATATTCATTATTACTATGACTTTATTAAATTTATTAAGTATTTTGAATTTTTATAAAGCAAAACAAATTAATGAACAAGTAATTCCTATCCCCTTAAATGATATTAAAAGATTCTTCAATGAAAAGAATAAAATTGAGAAAGATATATATTTAATGATAGCAGATACTCAAAAAGCAATACATGAAAATTATATAATAAAAGAAAATAAAATTAGATATATAGAAAAAGGTTCATCCAGATTAATTATAACTATAATTTTGTTAACAATCTTTTTAATACTGTTGACAATAATAATTTTGTGATGGAGTAAAAATGGTAAAAGATTATAAAGAGGAAACAGAACAAGATAATGAGGATATGTTTGAAAATCTTCGCAGAGAACCAGCAGTAGAATATACTGGAGTTGCAACAGATCATGATTTTAATTATGAACCAGTTGGAATAAGAGATGTTCTTAAACTATTCGGAATTGATATTAAAAAAATTAAATACAAATTACAGGGAAAAGAAATGCCTAAATATGATGAAAGGGGAAGAAAATTAGGCAAAATATAACCTCCATATATCTTTTTTTTACACATTTATTTTTTATATTATACTATTAGTCTTTTCCATTTGTAGAATTACATATAGTTCTAATCCAATTTACATATAATTACACTAAAAAAGTAAAAAAAGGGATATGTTAAAGTAAAAGTACTTTTCTAACATATCAAGCAATACAGATTCACTTATTATCTGAATCCTTGTCTTACTAATGGAACTCCTGTTATGTGAGATGCTTCCATTGTAAGTGCTACCAAATCCTCTTTTTCCAGTTTTTGTATATCAGTATTTCCTGCCTGTTGAGTTAGCATTTTTGCTTCTTCTGTCATGACGTTAATATAGTTTGCAACATGCTGACCAGCCCGAACAGGATCCAGTCTTCTTCTTAATAATCTGTTCTGGGTAGCTATTCCTTTTGGACAGGTACCTTTACTGCAGCCTTTACATACTTTACAACCTATGGATATTAATGCTGCTGTTCCAATGTATGCTGCATCTGCTCCTAATGCAATTGCCTTAGCCACATCTGCTCCGGAACGTATACCTCCTGCTGCAACAAGACTTACTTCTTCTCTTAGGTTAATGTCTCGAAGTGCATTATCTGCTTCAAGTATTGCCTGTATTGTCGGTATTCCTGAGTGTTCTGTTACAACTTCCGGTCCTGCTCCTGTTCCTCCCTGCATACCGTCTACTACAATTATATCTGCTCCTGCCTTTGCAGCAATTTTAACATCCTGTTCTACTCTTCCTGAAGTGAATTTAACCATTATCGGGATTTTCCAGTCTGTAATATCTCTTAACTGATTTATTTTCAGTCTCAGGTCTTCTGGTCCTACAATGTCCATGTGTCTTGCAGGACTTAATGCGTCTGTTCCTTCTGGTATGTTTCTGATTTTTGCAACTTCTGCTGTTACCTTTTCTGCAAGTAGGTGTCCTCCCATTCCTGCTTTTGAACCCTGTCCTATCTTGATTTCTATTGCTTCAGCATTATTCAAGTAATTGGCCGATACTCCAAATCTTCCTGAAGCATATTGTGCAATTAGTTTGTCGGCATAATGTCTTTCTTCAGGTAGCATTCCTCCTTCACCGGTGTTTGTAATTGTTCCTGCAAGTTTTGATCCTCTTGCAAGTGCTATTTTTGCTTCTTTACTTATTGCTCCGAAGGACATTGCTCCAATCATTATTGGTGTTGATATTTTTATAGGATTTTCTGCAAACCTGTCTCCCAGTACAACTTCTGATTTACATGGTTCCCTGTACTTGTCTATCGGAGGTCTTGATACCTGTGCAGGCAGTATTGTCAAGTCATCAAATGATGGCACATGACGTGTAGCTCCACAACCTCTTACTTTATATGTACCTTCTATTGACTTACGTTTTATTTCTAGCATTGTATAGTTTGACCATATTCCCCTATTTTCATCAGGTAATGGTGTAACATATATTGCATTGTTCGGACACATTTCCTCACAGATTTTACATCCTACACATTTTTCCTGATGAACAGGCTGAGGTTCGTCATTGATTATTTCATATACACCATGTGGGCAGTTGCTGTAGCAGCTGTAGCAGTGTTTACATAATGATTCCTTAGGATTGTCACATAAATACCAGCAGCATCCTGGTCTGTTGTTGTTTCTTTTACATATTTCTGATCTGCGGTTAACGTCAAATGGCATTTAAATCACATCCTTTTTCAATTGTTTCAATGGTTTGAACACCGGGCATACTGAGTATTTTGTTCCTGATGCTTTAACAATTTCATCAAGATCTTTGGTCATTTTTGCAACGGGCTTCCATGCCATATTATCCTTTTTGTCTACAACTAAAGTCTGGGTTACAATGTTATTTGTAATTAAATAATCCAGTATTGTAGTTACAACTACTCCGTCCTGTCCTTTGTTATGTTTTAATGAATGTACTGTTAATATCTTCTTATAATTTCCGATTTTTTTAGTTAAATCATTTCTTAAATCCACAGGTACAAATGTTCTTGGACAAACTGTAAAACACATATGACAGTCTTCAGGACATTTTCTTCTTTTTTTACGAGGTTTTGTATTTTTTATTAGAATAAGTTCTTCAGGACATACATATTCACAGGCACCACAGAGTACACATGAACCTACATTTATAACATTTGCCCTTAAGTCATCAAAGTTTGACTCGGATATTTCATCCATTATACTTTCATCAGTTTTGTCCCTCTGATATAAAACCGGCACAGCCTTTGATTCTCTTTCTAAAATATTATCATAGTTATTACGGGATTTATCATCTGCTATGCGTTCCAGCAGTTTAAGTTGTGATGGAATTAATTCTTTAGCTTTTATGTACTTATGTTTTATCATATCTTCAATAACTTTTTCTCCTTCATCTGTTCTTATGATTACTGTTGACCATCCATTTTCTGAACCGATAGAACCTACTGATATGTCCGAAGTTTCAGAGGTTAATTCTACACAGATGTTACAGTTTTTTCTTACTACTGATTTGGCCTTTGATAATGGAATTTTAATCTGCTGGTCATTTTTTAACTTCAAAAAGGCATATCCCTTTTCTATTCTGAACTTTTCTATTTCCTCCATTGTAACATCATAGTTTTTCAGTAATTGCTTAAAATATTTATAGGAGAAGTTTTCCATACAGAATAAACCTATTTTGAATGCTATTGGTGATTGTGTATAATGCTGCATTTTGGATGCTGCCATAATTTCACATGGAGTTCCAACCATTGCTATTTTTTCTTCTGACATTCTTTTCACCTTTATAATGCTTTGCCGGATTTGTTTGTGATTTTTTTGAAATTTGTATAATCTATATCTGATATGTCAAATCCGTATTTTGTCAATATTTTTTTAAGTTCTTTTTGATCTTCAAGTGTGCTCTGCTGCATCTGTGCATTTTTTCCAAGACTTTTTATTTCACCAAGAACGTATATGGTTCCTCTCATGATTGATTCACCGGCATAGTCTGTTACATCACCAAGTACTATTAAACGACCACCCATCATAAGTAAACCTGTCATGAAGCCACTGTTTCCGCCTATAATTACAGTACCACCTTTCATGATTTCTCCGGTACGTGATCCTGCATCACCTTTAACTACAACTGTTCCCCCGTATATTCCCTGTCCGGCTCCGTCACCTGTTCCACCTTCAACAAGTATTTCACCACGGGTCATGTTATCTCCTGCAAACCATCCTGCATTTTTGGAAATCTTTATCTTCGGACCGTCTATCATTGTTCCTACAAAGTATCCTGCAGAACCGTCTATAACTATTTCAACTTCTTCTGTTACACCTGCTGCAATATTATGTCTTGACTGCGGATTTTTGATAATTAATTTATCGTATTTTATGGAATTTTCTTTTATTGAACGGTTCAACTCTTTTTCTTCCATATTACTGGCATCTATAATGTATTCTCTCATAGTTTTACTCCCTATAATGTGTATGATCTGGTTTCTCCAGGTGCTATCTGTTCTACATGATCTGTATTCAGAACGTCCTGTAATGACATTTCCTCTGATGCTATTGCAAAGACATCATCATTTTCTGCCATCACTCCAGGTCTTAATCCTAATTTATCCTTTGCAATACCGATTCCGTCCGGCGTTCCGACAAGTATTGAAAACGGACCATCCAGGTCTTTAACAGCTTCTTCCAAGGTCTCCTCTAGTTTATATCCCTGTGATAATTTTTCTGCTATGTAATGAACTATACATTCCGTGTCGTTTAATGTTTTGAATACGTGTCCTTTTCTTTCTAAAGGATCTCTTATTTTCCAGTAGTTTGTTATCTGTCCGTTGTGTACTACTGTAATGTCCGGTGTAATGTAACTTTGATAGGGATGAGCATGGTATCTGTCTATTCCACTTTCTGTAGCAAACCTTGTATGTCCTATTCCATGTGTTCCTATTTTTTTTGTGATGTTATATGTTTGGACAATGTCCTTGACTTTTCCTATGTCTTTTATCATTTCAAATGAGTGTGATCCGTTTATAACCTGTATGTTTTCTATTTCGTCTATTTTTGTGATTAATGGTTTGAGCATAGAATAGTTGTCAAGTTTTATTTCACACAGGTATATGTTAGATTCTTCGTCTGATTTAACTAATTCTTCCTCATATATTGTGCTTTTTTCTTCGAGTATTGTTTTTACTTCATCTAAACGGTTTATGTTTTTTATTTCAATGTTTAATTTGTAGTGTTTTGGTGGTAAATTTAATCCGCCGTATATTGCAAATCCTGCAGAGTCCGGTCCTCTATGTTGTAATGATTCCAGCATTGAAGATAATGACTTTCCAACGTTGTGTGTTTTTTTATCTTTATATAATATTCCTGCTATTCCACACATTCTCCCACATCCTTAATAGTTAATAATCATTTTTTTATAAAAATCATAGCTGTAATTAATTATAGTTAATAGTGTCTTTTTTATTTAGGTTATTAAAGATAAAATGAGGAAGTAGTATAGGAAAAAGTATTATACTAAGGGACAATTTGAAGATAAGTATTTTTTATATTACTAAAAAAAATATTATGTCATATGTTGTTTTTTTTTCTTCATTAATTGCTTTTTTTTAATTAATTATGGCTTTGTTTCCTTTTTTGCTTATAAATATTAATTTATAGCATATTCCTCATTATTATCTCTAATTTTTTTATCATTCTTTCCTTCATTTTTTAGATATTTATTCATAATTTAATATAGGAAAGAGGAAACACACTTCCGTTATGATTTTTATAATTTCTAATATATATAGCTTTTGCTAAAAAATTTTCATAAAAACATGAAAAAAATAAAAATAGTAAAATTAGTCTTAATAAAAAAAAGTTAAAAAAAGAATATTTAAATGTTTAAATATCTTTCACGTTCATAATCAAATACTTGAATTCTATAATCATCCCATTCCTGACGTTTAATATTATAGAACTGGTTGTACACATAATCACCTAAAGCATTGATTACAACATCATCTTTTTCTAATGCATGATAAGCTTCCCATAAGCTGGTTGGTAAAGTTTCAATACCTTTTTCTGCCAGTTGTTCAGGAGTGTAAGCAAATGCATTGAATTCTGTAGGTTCTCCAGGATCAATTTTATTATCCATACCGTCAAGTCCTGCTTCAAGTAAAACTGTAAATGCAAGGTATGGATTACATGAAGGGTCAGCAGATCTGCATTCAATCCTTGTACCAATACCTCTTGAAGCCGGAATTCTTAATAAGGTTGATCTGTTTTTAAGTCCGTATGCAATATAACAAGGTGCTTCATAACCAGGTACTAAACGTTTATATGAATTTACAGTCGGAGATAAAATAGCGGATAATGCTTTTGCATGTTTTAACAGTCCACCAATGAAATACATAGCTTCCTGTGATAATTGTGTCTCAGTATCAGGGTCATAGAATATGTTTTTGCCCTCTTTAAACAAACTCTGGTTACAGTGCATTCCACTTCCATTAACACCTAGGAAGGGTTTAGGCATGAATGTAACATTATATCCGAGTTTATCTACAAATGCTTTAATAGCCTGTTTGAAAGTAATTACAGCATCAGCAGTTTTAAGTGCATCTGCAAACCTGAAATCAATTTCATGCTGTCCAGGAGCAACTTCATGGTGACTTACTTCAATGTTGAAGTCTAGTTTTTCAAGACCTAATACGATTTCTCTTCTGATATCAGTTCCTTTATCCAATGGTTCTACATCAAAGTAATCAGCTTCATCTGCAGGTTTATATTCGCCATGTTCATCCTGTTCAATAATGAAAAATTCTGGTTCAGGACCCATATTAAACTGATATCCTCTTTCTTCAGCTTTTTTTAAGGATTTTTTCAATACTCCTCTAGGATCTCCTTCAAAATGACTTCCGTCAGTATTGTAGATATCACAGATAAATCTGCATGTACCTTTATCTTCTGGCCTCCAAGGTAATGTGGAGAAGGTACTTATGTCCGGTTTTAATAATAAGTCACTGTTGTTAATATCTACAAATCCCGGAACTGAAGAACCGTCAAATAACAGTCCGTCTTTTATAATATCTTCTGTATCATCTGCTTTTTTTAATGATACTGCCATACTTTTTGGAATACCATGTATGTCTGAAAACTGTAATCTTAAAAATTTTGAACCGAATTCGTCAATCTGTTTGATTATTTCATCTATTTTATCATCTTGTGCTGACATGATTATTTCACCTGTTTTAATCAATTTAATTATTCTTTTAAAAATTTTAATATGAATTATCGGAAGTGTGTTTCCTACTTCCTATTATAATTATTATAGTATATAAAACTTTGCTAAATTAAATCAAGAAAAATGAACAATAAACTAATCATATGATTAAGTAATTTTAAAAAAATATTCATATAAATTAATCACAATATAAAATATACAAGTATCTATACATATTTACTGAAATATAATCAATCAATAAAGGACATTGAAATTAAAGGAATATGATTAAATAAAATAGATAAATATCTTACACAATAATCAACAAAAAAAATAATGAAATAGTCTGCAAATTTTCTATAATGAGTTTTACATTACATAATGCAAAGTGTGTTTTTTTCATTATAATGGATTTTTCATTACATAATGTGATGTGTGTTTTTTTCATTATAATGAATTTTTCATTATGTTTAAATATTTAATTATTCCATATATTAATTAAAGGTGAAGTAAAATGGGAACAATACCACTGGGAAATGATAATGATTTAGATGATACTCAGTTTTATAATAGGGTAGAAGAAATATCATTCATATCAGATAATTTAGAACTAACCAGCAAAGGATCAACTCCAACAATACTACTCACAGGTATAAGGGGTGTAGGAAAAACTGCACTTATGAAAAAATTAAAAAGAAACTTTCAAAAAAATTATCTGGTAGTTTATGTGGACTTATCCTCAGTAGATAAATATAGAAAAGAATCATTAACACGATTTGATTTTATAAAATTATTCTATGAATCAATAATGAAAGCATGTAAAGAATCAGAAATAATAACATTTGATACAAAAATTTTAAAATATTTCAAAACACGTAATTTCGTATTGGATAAAATTGAATCAGTCAACAATATTCCCCTACCTATTATTAAATCAGAAGAAGACTATGAAAAATTCACAACATTTGTCATGGATTTACCACAACAAATATATAAGGAATGCGAAGGAGATATTGATGGTGTTTTAATATTCATGGATGAATTTCAAATTCTAAAACAACTTGGAAAAGATGTCAACGGATTCTTATGGTATTTACGAAGTTTAATTCAATCACAAAAAAATGTAGGATACATCTTTTCAGGAAGTATGAGTATTAAAGATGAATTAATTGCAGATATAGCTGGACAAAAAGGAGCATTTGGTGGTAGAATATTAAATTATGAAATAAAAACATTCTCATATGAAACCACAAAAAATTATCTAAACGAAAAAGCAGACTACCTAAACTTCACACCTGATGGATTTGAAAGATTTTACAAATGCACAAAAGGAATCCCATTTTATGTAAACAGTTTTGCAAGACTACTTCCACCATATGAAGAATTAAACGAAAAAAGAGTAATAAATGAATTTAAAAAAGCAATACCCTTTCTCTTAATACATCTAACAAATGAATGGTATAAATTAACAAAACAGGAACAGAAGATTATCACAGCACTGGTTGAAAAACCATTGAAAAGGATTGAAATAGCAAAAAAATTAGGTGTAACGAGTGGTGCTATAGGAGCTTCACTAAAAACATTACAAAACAAAACACTCATAGAATTAGACAAGGATAAATACCAGATATATGATTCTATATTCAGAACTTGGCTGAAGAATGAATATGAAGAAAAAGGAGATTATCCTTATTAATTTCCTAATTTATTTTATTTTAGAATTTTATTAAGTACACAGTTTTTTTTAATTTTTATTGGAATATTTTTTTTCATAATTTCTATTAAATATTCCGAATATTATTTTTATTTTATTGTATTTTACAATTTATGCTATTTTTATCATAGTTTTCTTGTTAAATATTTGAATAATTAAATGTATTTCTATTTATATGGTATATTAAACGAAAAATATATATAATAATTATTCCAAATCATTGATTACAAGTAAATGAATGTGAAATATTATGATTGAAATTGAAAAACTTATTAATGAAACGAAAAAATATTTAACAAAATATGATTACGATAATGTGATAAAAACATGTGATAAGATACTTAAACTGGAACCTGACTCGAGTTTTGCTCTGCGATTCCGATCAATATCATATTATAAAACAGGAAACTTTGATGAAGGACTCAAAGGTTTCAAAAAGCTTAATCTCATCAACCCCCATAATTATGATATTATATACACATTAGCATTTTTATATGAAAAAACAGGTAATTATAATGAAGCTCTAAATCTCTATCAGCAGATAATTGAAAGCAATAAAAATTATCATATGTATGAAGTACAATATAAACGAAAACAGTTACTTCTTGATTTGGAACGTTATGATACATTAATAAGAGAATATGATGAAATATTAACTTCAAGGGATGATGATAAAAATAAAGCTATGATTTTAGGATGTATGGAAGAAAAAGCTGCTGTACTTTATATGGACAAACAATATGAAGAATCCTATAATTTATTCCAGAAAATAAATGAATATTATCCTGAGGTTAAAAAAATCAGTACCAATCCCTTAAATCATAGTTACTGGTATGAACAGTTATCATATAAATTAGAAGAAAGCAAGGATATGAATGAATTTTTTGAAAATGTATTTAAATGCAGCGATGGGATGTCATGGGAAAGTAGACTTAAACGTAACCTTAGTTTGGCAGATGAATATGTTTTCGCAAATCTATTAATAATGGAAAATCCGGAAAATATTAATTTATTGGAAAAATATGCTGAATATGCTGAATATAGTTTTAAGGATTTTGCCCTGAAGTGTTTATATAAAATATTGGAAGTAGATGAGGATAATGAATATGCTGTCACTTTGATAATAGACATATATTCAGATACTTATTATAAGGATAAAGCATTAAAATTCATTGATACAAAATTGAAACATTCCAATCTACGTTTAAGTTTACTTAAAAAGAAAACGGAACTGTTAGAGAGTATGACATTATATCCTGAAGCACTGGAAGCATATGAACAGTACATTAAATATGCTACAAAAAAAGATTTAAAGTATTCTTCAATGGATGTTAAACGGATGATTTGCATGGAATTATATGCATTGGATTTGTATAATCAAAACAAATTCACAGAATCATTCAACATATTTAAAAAGATGTCACAGATATTTAAGAAAATGCATAATTATAATCTGATAAATAAAGAGATTTCTTGGTTTACAGAAATATTGGATGATTCGATTATTAAATCAGATAACAATCCTGAAGAGTTTTTCCACAACTTTTTTAATCCGGACAAGAAACAAAACAAAATATGGATAAAAAAGATAAATTCCACGTCTAAACGATATGAAACACAAAAACTTATAGGAAATAAAACTTATACTGACATTCTGTTTGATAATAATTCCAACAATTACGATCTTGCATTATCAGAAGCAAGAAAATATTATTATGGCATATTAAAACCCTTTGAAGCAATTCCAGTATTCAACAGATTATTAAAAATAAATCCTAACAATAAAGAAGTATTAAATCAAAAATTCAAAATGCTGATAATTGCCCATCAATATGATCAAGCATACAAATTATTAACAAAATTGGATGTAGATTTACCTGAAATAAGTTATGCAATAGAATCATTGGCTGATTATTTCACAGAAACAGAAAAATATGAAAAGGCAAAAAACTGTTTAAATATAATCATGAAAGAAGGATGGAATTATAAGACATTAAAGAAATTGAAGTATGTTTTGAATGAAAGTGATGATATAAATGCTCAGCAAATCTGTCCGTATTATTTGGAATGGATAAATATTATAAACTCAAAACATGATGAAAATATATGTCCAATTTGTGGAGAAAAACTTATTCCAATAAGGCATGGCGTAATAATGGCAAAAGACCCCAAATTCAGAAGTGGAAAATATTATTCATCGGAGACATTTAACACCTTAAAAAACAGACCGACAGATTACTGCATGACCTGTCAGATAGAAAGATACATGGGATTCTGTGGAATAGAACTTGATGAAACTAATTATTATATTGCATGGTATACCAAAAGGGTACTTGCCCTGTTAATTAAATATCTTGAAAAAAAGCCGAGAACAACTATGAAAGAAGTGGAAGATATACTTTATGATGAATTTTCAATAAATCAGGAGGAATGTGAAGCATTACTGTTAAAATTAGAATTATTAGGATTCATTGAATATGAACATGATTGTATTAAATTATGGTCAGGATATAAACAGTTCAGAGACAGTATAAATGAAATGTATCACTGGACTACTAACATATTTAAAAATAAGCAGGAATTAAAAGAATACTCTGCTAATATTAAATCAAAGAGATATTCTAATTTTCAGGAATACGTTGAAGATATTAAAATAGGTCTCATGGATTTTTATGATTATACATATGAATGTGCAACAATATGTGTAGATTGGGAATACCATGAATCAAAGTCTGATTTATATGGTGAAGATGCTTATAATACTGCAGTTGAAATGGGCTTTGTAGGTGGATAAATATATGAATTCAATCATATGATGAATTTTTTTTAAACTGGTTGGTTAAAAGAATTGCAACGTGATGATTTTGAAAAGTTAATGATTTTTATTGCATTAATAGTCGGGTTTTCAATAATGACATTGAGCATATGGTCAGGAGATATTATCAGTGATTATTTTAATCTGACAGGTTTTGGAAGATATTTCATAATGTATTTTACTTACTGGCTAGTAAGAACATTTATTAAAACGATAAGTGAAGATGTAGCTGTTCCCTAACCATAAGTAATGGATATGAAGCGACAATTAATAATTAAATTAAAATGGTGAATAATATGAGAAAGAACAATAAAGATACTTTTAATGATATAATGGATAAAATAAAATCCCAGTTTACTGGTGATAAGGAACATGACAGAACTGTAATAACAAGGAGTATGCAGGAATACGGTGAGGGTGAGTATGGCCAGGAAGTAGTTCATGAATTATCAAAAATGCTTTTTAACTATCTTACTCCCGAAGAAATTGAAGGCTTTAAAAAAGCATTGGAAAAGGATATGCCTGAACAGGCACTCCTAAACAGTGTAAGAGATGATATTAATAATCAAAGATTCGATGAAGCTTTCGAAAAGCTTGATAAATATATGAAGGATGATACAAGAAGATTTGTAAATGATGAAAACTATGAATATCACAGCTTCAATAATGATATGGAAGCAGCATTATTTGAAGAATATTATACTCCAGAGAAAGAAGTAAGAATGATACCATTTAATGTGGAGATTACTGACTTATACTATGCATATGCATTCATACTTGTTGAGAAAAATGAAATGGACGAAGCATTAAAATACTATGATATTGCATTAAAATACAATCCTGTATCACCAAACATCTACTTCGAAAAGGCAGATATCTACAAAAGACTTGGTCAATGGGATAATATGAATAAGAATCTGGAACTGGCTTACAAATATGCATACATGCCACAGGACATGGCAAGATATTACAGAGATCTCGGATTCTATCATACTGAAAATAACAAAGCTGATGTAGCAGTAGCACTGTATATTCATAGCCTGAAATATGACGATAATGAATCAGCATACCATGAACTGCAATACTTAGAGCACATGGGACAGGATATAAATATGACTTATGAAGAAGCTAAAAAAATACTTGCAGAAAATAATATTCCACTTGTAGGACATGAGTTTATAGTATCAAAGTACAGAGAATTTGGTGATAACTTTGCAGAAAAAAACAATCTAGAAGCAGCACTTGAAATGTATACATTAGCATATATTCTTGATGACAGCATGGAAAATCAGATAAGATACAAAATGGCAGAAGCAGCAGTAAATGGTGACGGTGAAGTAAACATTACATTATAACTTCTTCTTTAATATTTTTTTTTAATTAACATAATATTGCGAAAATATGATGATTTCATTCATGAGAAAACAATCAGGACAAGAATTTAATAAAGAACTTGAAAAAGAATATTCGACAATAGAAAATTTAGAGAAAATAGTTGAAAAAACAAATAATAGTAAATTATATGTAGATTTGGAAAATTGGAAATATTACAGTGAACATCCTGATAAAGAAATAGAAGAAGCAGTTAGCATAGTATCCAATGAATGTTTCATAGATGAAACAGATTATGCAATTATATTAGCAATAAAATAGGAATATCCAGTTAATATAAATAAACTACAAGAAGTTATTAGTGAAGATTCCAGTACAATACAGTCTCATATAGAAAAGCTTCAAGAAAGAGGTGTCATAGACATTGAAGATGATGATCTTCTAAGCTATAATTTTGATTCTATAAAAATTGAATTCTGATACAAATAATACTATAAGAGAGAATAATTCTAATTGTTGGTAATCTTTTAGTTACACATCAATATACTAATTCTTATAATAGATAATATTTTAAAAATAGCAAGTTTAATTGATTTTGAATTAAAATTAAGATATCTATTATTTTAAAATTTTTTATTTTTTTATATATTCCAAATCATACAGCAACATGATTCAGAGATATATTATATTATTCAAATCACACAGGAACAATGATTTAAATGTAATTATGATTACTATGATAAATAAATACTTTTGCCTATATAATATTATTTAATCCAAAGTTATCCAAAGGAATGAAAGTTATAAAGCACTGGAAAAACTTTTAGTAAATGTTTTGAAATTTAATATTAATATTCCATTATTAAATTGTTTATACTGGATTAATAAGCCAGTCGTAACAGGAAATACGTTGAAAATAATAATAGATAATATGAATAAAATATTAAGCCTAATATTAATATTTCTATTTCAAATTTTCCAATGGTAACATTAGTAATAATATTACAAATTTTTAGTTTTTTTAGTTGCCTATAATAGATATCATTTTAATTCAAGTTATCCAGAGGAATGTATGTGTAAAAGCTTGAAAAACCTTTAGAAAATTCTTTTGAAATAATCTGAATTTTGATGTTCTAATTTTTTTGATTTTTTTTATACTGAATCATTTAATCCAGTCGTAACAGGAAACACATTCTTTTTTTAAACCAAACCGATGATGAATATGAAGAATAATATTCTAAAGCCTAACATCAATATTCTTTACTTCAATTTTCCAATGATAACATAATTAATATTATGTATTTTCTTAATATAAAACATACCGGATAATTAAACCAGTATTGAAGTAATCTGTGCACAATTAATAAACATTCTTGTAATGTAAAAATTCATTAGTAACATATAATCTAGTTTATTTATTCAGTACACTTTCTTTAAGTAATATTTGATTTTTTAGATAGAATTTTTGTTTGTTTATTCATTTTTCTAGTTATCTGTTAGGATAATAATCTTTTCAATATATTTTAATCTCTGCTATTTTTTAATCGTTTACATTATTAAGGACATTGAATACGACTTCAGATAACGTATTGCATCTGTCAATCCATTTTAGTGTTTCTTCTTTAAACATTCCAAGATCTACTGGAAATGGTGCTTCACCTTTTTTCCATAGTACTACCATATATCCTTCATCATCTATTATTCTATTTCTTATTTCTTCAAGTTCCAGACCTTCATCTATTATTTGTATTGCATTATCCATAAAGTCCTGCTGTGCATTGCTTTTTTGCCATTCATCATTAAGTGTGTCAGCTTTACTGTTATAATGTGGATTTTCTTCAACTTTACTGCAGTTGAATTTAGGTATTCCTATTATGCTTATTTTACGGTAGGGGGAAGTGTATTTTCCGTTATAATTGCTAGGATGTCCATCAGTTTCCAGAATGTATTCTATGAATAATGATACACCATTGTCAAAGTTAATAGATTCAAAAGGTACATCCCCTTTCACGTTGGACAATATTTTTTCACTTTCTTTAAGGTATTCAAGGTTAAAATCTTCAAGTATCTTATATAATCTTGCATCAAGTATATCAATACATTTGGATGAGATATGTTCAGGTACTTCATAGTATGCTGCTGCTATACTTCCACTGATTGCTGCCATTGTATCAGAGTCTCCTCCAAGGCTGATGGCATTACGTATGCAGTCTTCATAACTTGTTGATTCTAAAAAGCATATTATGGATTCCGGTACTGATTTCTGGCAGGATACTTCAAACTTGTAATCAGGACGAATCTCTGATAATTTACGTGAAAGATCATAGTTGAATGTTGCTTCAATGTATTCTTTTATATGCTCCTTATTTTTACCTTTTCTTGCAAGGTATATTGCTGACGCTACTGCTACAGCCGCTTTAATTCCTTCTGGATGATTGTGTGTTACTTCTGCTGATTTTTTTGCAAGTATCTGTGTGTCTTCGAGTGTGTTGCATGCCCAGCCTACTGGACTTACTCTCATTGCAGAACCGTTACCCCAACTGTTGTATGGATGAGGTTTTTCACTTTTAGTCCATCTTCTGAATCTTCCGCCGTATCCTGCATGAGGGTAATTGTCAGTAAGGTGTCTGATTTCTTTGACAAGATTACGTCTGTGATGTTCTTTGTCATTTACAAGCCATGATGCTACGGCTAGGGTTAGTACTGTATCATCGGTGAATGTGGAATATTTTGCAAAAAGTTCAAATTCCTTAGTTTTTATAGGGTTGAATTCTCTTGTTGAACCGATAATGTCTCCACATATTGCTCCTATAATTCCTTTCATGCTATCTTCTCCGGAATATTTTTATAATAATTAAATGAATTAAAATATGATATATTTAATTGTTATTTTTCAATTTAATATATTTTATTTATCTTATTTTAGTATTTCTCAGTTATCTATACTTTATATTACAGTTAATATAATATTTTTTTCTTTGATTTGTTTTAAAAAACTTCTTATTTAAAATAAAATTGGAATATTATAAATAAATATTTAAATATAATTAATTCCATATTATTATATAACACTTTGTTATCGGCCATTAAAATAGATTACGTATTTAATAAGTATATATTTAATATTTATAAAATCCATAAAAACTGTTTTTTAAAAGATTAAATGTATTATATGTATCTATTTTAAAGAATATCAAATGAATAAAATATATAATTTAAATAATTATAATTATTCCAAAGTGTTTTATACAATTAATAAGAGGTATTGGAATGGATAAATGTAAAATGGTTAAAGTAATTGATATAGATGATAAAATAATTGAATTACCTGAAGATTCAAACTTTTATTATACTGATGAAGATGGAAAGAATTATTCAAGTAGAGTAGAGTTTAATGAAATATTCGGTTCGGTAGAAAATTATGTTGCTACAGGATATGAAAGTGTTACAGTATCTAATTTTGATATGGAAGCTTTAAGAAAAGATGAATATCTTGGTGATTTTGTATTAAAACTAGTTCTTGATGATGCAACTGTAATAACAAATTTCTATACTTTCATAGGATTTGAAGATGAAGAATCTATTAAACTTATTCCGGTAAAAATTACAAAAGAAAATATGTACACAATAGATCCTACCAGAATTGTCAGTTTTAACTGGTATTATCTGGAATCTGATAAAATAGTAGAATATGTGTAACAGCATAATTGAATAAATTTGGTTATTAAATAATAGGGGATTATATTTATGGAAAATAAGTATTTGGCTATAATTATCTTGGCTATTGTTGCAGTAGCAGGATGTGCATCATATTTCATGTTCTTTTCAGGACCACAGTATAAAAACATTACAATGAATGGAATAACAATGGAAGTGCCTGAATCGGACATAAATGTTACTCAGCAGACAGATATTTTTAGTTTATATAATGATACGGAAAATCATGTTGATGTATTTGTATTTGATTCAGCAGATATGGGGTTTAGTGATCTTTCAGAAGCAATGGAATTTGCAGCATTAAGGGAAATGTTTCAGGTAGGTTCAACACTACAGTCAAGTGATGGTTATTCCTATAATTATTCTGAATCTACAGGAGTATACACTTATGTGTCAAATTATACTCATAAAAACTATCTGGTTGTAACAGCAGATAAGGATGTTCTGATTCATATACTTAAGAGTATGGATGTTGAAGAAGAAGTAACAATAAATGAAACAACTGAAAGTAAAACTGTTAAAAAAGTTAATAAAGCTCCTGTAGAAAATAATAGTTCTAATATTTCTGATGATTATTATGATGATTATAACTATGAACGTGATGAATATGAATCAGATTATGAGTATGAAGAGCAATATTCGGATTATCAGTAAAAAAAATGTTAATTTAAATTAGATATATAATTAGAATTTAATGGTGTTACTATATTTGTTAGTACACCATTACTTTATAAGAATAAGTTATATTAAAATTATTTAATGATTAATTATGTTTATTCGTCTGTTATTAGTTTTACTAATGCAGAAATACCTGCTGTTAATAATCCAAATGTTACAAACATGCCTAAATTCTTTTTGTTCATGATTTTCATCTCTAATATTTTATTATTAAATTTTTATCTTTAACACAATATCCTATTAATTCTTTTTATATATAAA
>AUXO014129813.1_pt1 | contig 23982 bp, 28 predicted proteins | sample 768731 | NCBI WGS metagenome assembly AUXO01 (sample SAMN02715735, study PRJNA202380) | gut metagenome | biome: sheep rumen | host: Ovis aries | place: New Zealand: Palmerston North | reverse complement strand
CAATTAAAGATGTTGATAATTTACAAAAGAAATTTACATCTGCATGGAATAAAATCGGTAAAGATGTTCCGAATGGTGCTCAAAAAGTAAATACCGCTTTGAGTCTTATTGCTCGTGAAGAGGAAAAGAGTGCAAAATCTCTTAAAGAGCTTGATGGAATGGATCTTTCTGATGTCGCTAAACATTTAACAAAACTCAATGATGTTTATGACAAACTAAAGAAAGATGGAGAAGTTAAATGGAACACTATTGATACAAAAGACTTTAAAGAAAGTTTTGGCGAAATCAATGATGAGACTGGTGAATTCCAAAAGGCTTTTGATGATTTCAATAAGGTATTAAGCTCTACTCCAAATGATACCAAAGCTGTACAAGATGCTTTTGACACTCTTGCAAGTTCATATGTTTATAACTCTGATTGTATGAAACTGCTTAACGAAAACAATAAAGACCTTGTTATTGGGATGTTAAGCGATAATGGAGTATTAAATGCAACTGAAGTTGTAAATGATGCATTGGAACGCAAAGCTGCTGCTGCCGAGTATGACGCAATGAGCGAGCAACTTCTTACTAGCACTGGTGCCGACCTTGCCAATATGACAGATGAAACTGCAACAGCTACCCTTGAACAAGCGGTTCAATTCTTACAATCTGAAGAAGCTGCAAATCTTGATACGGCTGCGATTGCGAAGTTAATTCTTGAGCAATGGGCACTAAATGGTTCTTAGATTGATACTTCTGGAAGTTGTAATGCTCTATTAGATTTAGCTCAGATGGCAGGAGTTGCAACTAGTTCAATTATAGGGTTAAATAATGCGCTCGCTGGCGGTGGTGGTGTTCCAGCTGGCATGACACCAGATGAATGGGATCAGGTTTACGACAAAGAAGCTTATCTTAAATAGAAACAAGAAGAAGCCCTAAAAGAAGTTAGGGATAGTTATAAAAAACTGGAACTTGGCGGAGGTAAAAGCGGAGGTTCTTCTGGTGGCGGAGGCGGCGGTGGCTCCAACAAAGAGCCATCCAAGACCGACAAAGAATTCGACTATGTCAACCGCTATCTTCAAATTCTTCAAGAGCAAAATGATGAGCTTCGTGAAAACGTAGACAACCAATACGTCATTCTCCAAGATGCAAAAGAAAATGCTGTAACCTTCCAGGACGCTTTATCCGATCTTGGTTCTGCGCAAAGAGAATTAGATGCTCTTGGTGTCGGCTATAAATCTGACGAATTCCAGGAGTTCATTGATAATCTCGATCTTAGTGCACCAGCAGATGAAATCATGGATAACGTCCATGAGATTACCGGAGCCTATGATGAAATCAATACTATGCTTAATGATACTCCTGGCATGGTACAGCCAAACTCTGATGCACAACCAGTTCCGCCTGATGACATCTGGAAACTGATCCCTAACGATGATGAGTTATGGGATGCAATTGCGGATAGTCATGCTGTGGCTGGTATGCGTGATGCTGTCGAGGATGAGCTTGATGGATATGATGATGTCACGAAGGCTGTTGTAAAGTATAAGACTGCACTAGAAGACCTTGCGAATGCTAAGGATGCCACATCTAAGACGCTTAGCGAAAACGGTACCGGGCAGCTTACATATATCAAACAACTTCAAGAATCAGACCAAAAGCTAATCGATGCATATAAGGAAGCTGCTTCTTCTTATGGAACAGAATGGGCTGACTATCAGAAAAAGATTCTTGAGTCCTGGGGTGAAGAAAAGGGCCAGCAATACATCAAGGATATTCTATACGGTAATTTAAATCCAGAAGAATGGGAACGGATGATTACCTATGATTAGAATAACCAGGCAGATAAAGATAAAGTCGAACTTCTTGAGCGTGGACAGACCGCATATGACCATCAGAAAGAATCTCTGAAGACCATGCGTGAGTGGCAACAGAAGCTTAACGAAGATATTCAAAAAGAATATGAAATTCGTTTGAATATCGTTAAGGCTGAAATGGTTGCCATTGAGAATAAGATGAATGAGGCTCAGTTCGACCTTGATATGAAGGAAATTCTTGGAGAGGTCGTTCAGGAAGCTGACTATCAGCGTCTTATTGATATATCTGGAGAACAGGTTGAAAACTATCGGCAACAGCTCGACGTTCTAAACGAACAGCTTGATACTCTTGATGAGGGTGAACAAGCTTGGTATGATTGCAAACAATAGATTGCTGATTGTGAGAACTCAATTAGAGAGTGCGTAAAGCAACAGGCTGAGTGGAATGAAGCTATTCTTCGTATGCCTGTCGAGAATATTAGCCGCTTCCTTGGACTAATTCAAAACCTTGGTCAGACACTAAAGAACTGGTTGACAGTCAATGATGCAAAGGGGATTGCCCAAACCGCAGAGCAAATCCAGACATCCTGGAAAACTGCTTATGATCAGATTACCGATAGCGATCTTGGTTTGATGAAGCAGCTTGAGGATTATGAAGACCTTATTGAAAATTATGACCTTGGATAGAATAAGTTCTCCGAGGTTGACGGTGAAATCCAGAGTGCTCGTGATTCTGTTGAATCTCTCGTCGAGGAAATGATTGAGCTGAACAAACAGCTCCTTACTCTTCCGATTGATAAGATTTCAGAAATGACCGAGTATCTCGATGGTACTCTCTCCGACCTTCAGTAGATACAGTCTGATTATGAGACCACGATTAATACCGTCATCGACCTTATTAATCAGCAAACTGAAAAGATTCAAGAGGAATACGAAGACCTTCAGAAAAAGATTGAAGACCAAATTAAACCTCTTCAAGACCAGATTGACGCTCTCGAAAAGGCAAATGAAAAGCGTGATAGGCAGCTTCAGATAGAGAACGCCTTGTATGAGTTAGAAAAAGCTCGTGAACAGCATACCGTTCAGGTTATCAGAAACGGCCAGGTACGTTATGAAGCTGATGCTGAAGCTATTCGTAATGCACAGCAAGGATATGATGACGCTCAATACAATAAGCTCATCGGAGACCTTCAAGATAAGATTGACGCATTAAATAAACAACTCTCTGATGCCGAGGAAGCTACCAACGATCAGGTCGATGCACTGAATGATCTCTTGAAGAATCGTTGGGAAACCATCATGCCAGATACCGAGCGCAATCGAAATGAAGAAATTGCCTCTCAGTTCTTTAAGGACATGTTTGGTGTAACCAACTGGAAAGAGCTTGTCCTTGCAGGTAAAGATGCGAATGGAATCTTTGCTGACGAACGTATTTATCAAGGTACTCGTGCAGGATATGAGCAGAACTCCATCGAAATGCGTGACACTCAACGTCAGATTGATATTAATAATTTAATTACAGACTCTCTTACTCGTCTTGTTGAAGATTTCCAAGCAGATAAGATTAATTCAGAACAGCTTAATACCAAAGTTAATACTCTTATGGGATTGGTGTCTGACGGGGTAATCACAGGGCAAGAGCGTCTTACAAATACATTGTCGTTAGGTGACTATTCAAATCTTGGAGCTGCACTCACTAGCGCTGGACGCCAGCGTAAAGACCAGATTGGTATCTTCAGAGAAAATCTTAAGACCGCTCAAACTAACAGAGACCAGGTTAATGCTATTATTGGTCAATGGGATGAGTTTAAAGTCTGGTATGATAAGACTTATAAACAGCTTTATAAGCAGTATAAAGAGATTGACTTTATCGGTGATACTGTTGCTAAGTGGTATGATGATGATAGCGATGATGATGGTGGAAGTGGTTATTGGGATGGCGAACATGACCGTAACCCAGAAGAATATCGTGGAAGTGCAGAATATAATGAGACCGGACATTATGCATCTGGTCTTGAAAAAGGTTCTGTCGGTAACATGTCTGCTTCCGATAAATTCAAAGCTATTCAGGCGCTTGGACTTCGTAAGCTTGACCCAGATGAATTCCCAGCGATCCTCCATCTTGGCGAAGGTGTAATCAATCCAAGGCAACAATCGACTATGCTTGGCAACGTTCGTCAGGCATTAGCTCTTGGTGCGTCTGGCGGTGGAGCTGTTATATAGATGTCGTTTGGTGACATTACTCTTCCATCGGTAACGAATGGTCAGGATTTTGCAGAATCTCTCGCAACGCAATTCCAGCCAGCAATGAATCAGATTTTCTCGAAAATCTTCCGACGTTAAATAACAGCCGCTCATCTTTAATTAGGTGGGCGGCTTTTCTATATATGTGAGGTTTATTATGTTAACCTATGAGCACTTTATAAATAAACCGATCAGTATTGCATATGAGTATTGCCCAATAAAGCATCAACCGAAATATTCAGTAACGTATTTGAATAATTGCAAAAAAAAAGATGTTGATGTATTGTGCATTGTTGATAGAGAAATCCTTAGAAAATTTTGTTATGATGCAAAGTTTGGAGAATTAAATGGAGTTTAATTTTAATCCGCAACCTGAGTGTTGTAAGTATTGTTCTAATAACCCGTTGAATAATCCTTATGCTAGCGGGACATGTTGTTGTAGTTTGCCGTATCAAACAACTACAAATATTATATATGAATCAAAACCAACTTTAAGTACGCCTATTATTTATAGTGGAAGTACGCCAAAAATATTTTTATGATGAAAGGATAAAAAGGAATGAATAAGAATTATGAAGCTTTTAGAAACAACGTGATTAATGCAATTCAGACTAGCGGAATCGAATTTGGAGCTGCGTATTATATTCTAAAGGATGTGCTTGGAGAGGTTGAGAAAGCATATTCAAATAGTATTCAGCAGGAAGTTGAAGCTGAAGCACGTAAGGCAGCTGAGGAACAGGCGGCTGCTGAATCTGAGGATGAAGATGAATAATTCTCAAGTTGTAAACTCCATAGCAGAATAGATTTTAATGCAAATTCGGCAAGCAGTTAATATTGCCGAATTTGATAGAACATATACTGCTGTGATAACAGATAAGGTTGGCACCGATAAATACATGGTTTCATATAATGGTTCGGATCATCTTGCGAAATCAAAAGCAACATTTACTGCTGGTGATACCGTCATGGTATGTTCTCCATGTAATAATGATGCCAACCTTTTTATTGTTTGTAAAATTTAACTGAGGAAAAAATGAAAGCCGAAATTTATTCTATTACACCATTTGATGCATAGATTGGTACGACAATAAGATATAACTGGCGAAGTACTCAGACGGCTGTACAGATAACGATTAAAGATAGTAATGATATTGAAGGCCAACCAATTTATCAGGAAACAATAACAACTAGTGTTCGATAGGTTGTTATCCCAAGTTAGAATAGTAGTCATCTTGCCAATTCATTATAGAATTAGTATGTAGCCTACATTAACGTAAAAGATGCAAATGGTGTTTGGTCTGGTGATTCTGATGGCTTAACATTTATGTGTCTTGCTACACCAACCCTATCATTCACAAATCTTGGAACCTCTGATACAAATGGCACATATAAAATAGAGGCTTATTTCTATACGTTCGATGTTTTGTATAGTCAAGCAGATGGCGAATCTCTTGCTTAGTGGTAGGTAACTCTTTATAGCGCAGATGGTGATATATTATCTACTTCTGGTTTACAGTCTAACACATATCGTTAGGGTACATCTGAAACTTTCTCATACCCATTCTCTGGTTTTAGTGACAAAAAATCTTATCGCATCAAAGCTGAAGCTAAAACCGTTCATGGTCTTACTGTTTCAACAGATTATATTGGTATAAATTCCGATTATTCTACCTCTTCTGTTTTTGCTCTTTTAAATGCTACGAACAAACCAGATGAGGGGAAAATTCATATTGGTTCAAATATCGTTTCGATTATATGCAAAGTATATGATCCTGATGGAAATGAAATTCCAGAGGATGAACTTGGGAATCATGGGTTGCTTTACAGTTCGGCGTATACCAAACCATCGGACAATTAGACCACAACTGGTAATCATGCGTTAATATTGCCTGCAGGATACAGAATGGTATTGGATGAAGGATTCAAGATTGGTGGAGATTATTCTGTTGCTTTGATATTTATAAAACCAACGCCAAATAAAGAATTGTTTACTATAGGTACGACCAAATTATATTATCGCATTGGTAAATTTACAAGCGACTGGAGTAATAGCTCGACAGGACAACAGGCTTGTTTCGAATTAGTTGTAAATGGAGTTATTAATGCGGTTTATGTCAGCAATGTGTTTAATGACCCTGGCGAAAGAATAGGTGTAGTAATAGTTCGAAAAGGTGATCGTTATAGCCTAACTGCATCTAATAGTTTTAGACTTGGTAGTTCCAATCAGACTCCTATTGAGTCTTATGCAAAGTCTGAGAATGGGAGTGTTGGATAATGTTTTTAGGAATTACACTTGAAAGTACAAGTCAGTCTTTACAATATGATTTAAATCCGTAGACGACTGATACATACATCGAGGTAAAAGATACGATAATCGATGATATGTATATATCAAAGAACTCACTATATGATTTTAATTGGGTGTTGCCGAATAACTGGGATTTCCAAATTATTTTACACGCTATGTTTAATGATGGTAGCATGAATGCTGGAAATAAGAACTATCGTGATGCGACTGAGATTCGACTTAAAAAGAGATATGTTGGTACGTTCGACTGGAAAACGATTTATTCAAGAGATGTTAGCAGAGAAGCACAGACAGCATAGGCTAGTAGGTTAGAGGAAATATTAAATATTTCTTACGATGATTATCTCGAACCAAACAAGCGAGATGTCGAGTACGCATATACGGCTATAATTAACGGCGTTGAAACTGAACCCGTTGTTACTAGCGCTACTTCGTTTTTCTTCGGTTACTATTTAGTTGGTCAATGCGATGAAAATGGAGTTCAGTCTGTTATACCAGCGTTATTTAATATCGAAAATAATGTAACTCTACATCGTGCATCAAATACTGTAGTTTCTCCTGGATAGAAATATCCGTTTATTGTTAATAACGGTTCTTCAAAATATTATGGTGGTACATTCAGTGTTACGTTTATGCCACATGATGATGATGTGCTACCGATTCCATCGAAAGCAAGTAGCTATCGAAATAGTGTTGATGAATTCTTGACTGATGGATATCCAAAGATATTAAAGACTTATGATGGCGATATATATATGGCCGCTATTGTTGGTGATATATCGAGGTCGAACCATACTCATTATCAAAATGTCGGTACGTCATTTGAATGGGCTGAAGTTGGCGATACGAATGACTGTGGCGATTTATTTGACTATGGTTTTATAAATACAGATATTGATAGAGGTGTCTAATGATTTATCTACCAACCGATACTGGTACGTATGTGCCGTCTGATTATGAGATGAGTGCAGTTCGGCAGCACGTAAAAGATGTGTCGATTAAAGTCGAGCTGTTAAAATATGATAAAACAAAATCTGACCCTTGGATTGTAATTGATAGTCTTGAGGGTAATCTTGTTAATGATAATTTTTCAATGGATTGTGATTCAATTCAACGAAGAAGTTATAATTGTACTTTATGTGTTAGCGATCACGCAAGAAAGATAAATAAAAGTTCCATCCTTTCTGAGTATTTGGTTGGTTATGATAAAAAGATATGGGTTGATAAATATATAAGAGTGTATTATGGGATATACTCCATGAAGTTGAAGGAAATTATATGGTGGCGAATCGGAACATTCACATATACGACCGCCAGTTATACCTTTAGCGCAACCGAATGCAATCTATCACTCTCCTGCTCTGATATCATGTGTAATTATGATGGTACGAAAAACGGATTAATACACCAGACCAAATATGATAATGCTGTGACAGGCGAAAGTGTTGTTGGATTTAGTATACCAGCTGTTAATTATAAAAAAGATAGCAGTGGTGTAGAGATTAAAGATAGCAACGGTGAACGAATTATTGAATCGCATAATACAATCAGAGATTCAATTATAGCAACTCTTGATATGGCTGGAATTACAGACTATTATGTCGAAGATTATCCAGCAAATCAAGACCTTATACCTTATGATTTGGATTTTTCTGGTGAAGTTTTTTATTCGACAGTATGGACTAGCTTGAGGGATTTGTATCCAAGTTGGGAGTTTTTCTTTGATGTAAATGGAAAGTTTATTTGGAGAAAAATCCCTACAGGATATAATCAGAGAACAATAATAGATGATTCTATGATTAATGGTATATATGTAACCGAGAATACTAGTAATGCTTTCACTGGTATTTATAATTGTACGGAGGTATGGGGTAAAACATTTACATTAACAAATCAAGATAGGTATGCCTCATCTTCTACTTATAGTAGCAATGTATATACAATTAATTTACCATTAGTAGCGAAAGCGAATTCAACACTTGCAAATAATAATCCATTAAAATATCTTGTTAGAGGTGACAAGATAGCTTTTAAAGTTTCTTCAACAAATACATCTGCAAATCCTTATTTAAAAATTGTTGGAACTGTAGATGGTCAGACTGTTACGCTAACCAATCTTCGTATTGTTGATAGTGGTGGAAATACTATTCCAGCAAAAAAATTAACTGCTGGTAAGATATGTGTATTCACATTTAGTGGAAATCCTGAAAACATATCTGAGAATTATGTGTACCTTAATGGCCAGACACAAGCGTATGGGTATTATGAAGAAACACATGCAGATTGTCCATTCTCCGTGCCTAATCTTGGATATAAAATAATTAAAAGAATTACAAAAGAAACTTTGTTCTCTGATGATCTTTGTTATAATCAGGCTGAATATGAAACATATCAGACGTGCGCTATGCGTGATGATATCAATTTAACAATGGTTATTGTTCCGTGGCTTGAGGTTAATCAGAAAGTCGAATACACTTCTAAGCTTACTGGTAACACGAACCAATATATTATAAAAAGCATATCTTGGTCTACATTAGATGGAACTATGACTATGAATATGTATAAATTTAGAGAAGACTTTGAATATGTTTATAATAATAGGAGTATAAATGGTTGAATTAAATAGTGAAGGTAGATATACTGATTTACCACATACTTTGTTCCCATAGGCATCTGATGATGAGGCTGGACATCCGTTGATGTCTAATATATCTGGAAGTTTATTTGAAGCCGCAAAAGATTATTCTAATAAAATTGCTCAAGGGAATGCTTTTGGTGCTCAAACAGTTTTGCAGAATAACCCTGGATTAGTAGATACTATGTTCACAGCTGAAAAATATAATTGGATGCGTGATGCTATTATTGCTATGCAAAAATATTATGTGTCTGATGTAAAAGAAATGATTAAACAGGTGGCAGATCATACTATTGGACTTGATGATGATAACACAATGGAATCTCCTGGTACTAATGGTTATTCTATTGAAAAGATTACATCCATAGTAAATGGTACTAAATATTACTTTAATCTTGCACCATCGACGTGGAGTACAAATACTTATACACCACAATATGAACTTTAGATTGATGGCATTACACAGGATGATGATATTGATATAATTCTTAATCCGCAGACTGCAACAATAAGTCAGGCAAAAGCATGGAGCAAAGCAATGGTCTTAGGTGCTTTACAAACAACAAATAAAATTACACTTAAAGCGTATGGCAAAATCACACCGGATGTAACCATACCTATTATAGCGATTGTTCATAAATAAGGAGGTGAGAAATGGCTATCTCATTTGGCGCTTCTTCTTCGCCTACTATATAGGTTTCAAATATAACTAATGTTTTAGAGAGTGAGACATTTTTCCCTCTCTCACAATATGACAATGACACTTATTAGGATTACAAGGATGATAAGTATTCAACTGTATCTGAATTAAAAAATATTACATTATCTAGTGATCAACCACATTTAACCCAAGAGACAGACAGCCAGTATATGCCATTCATAATGCCAAGGCATTATGATAATATTGACCTGGCTTCAACTTCAAAAACAATTGAAATTCATTATGTTAACGCAAACAATGAGGATTATTATGTTAATCCTGTGAATGTAGAAGCTAGTGACCATTATATACGTTTTGGGTGGTTGGTCGATTCAAATGCAACAGCATATGCTGGTACTCTTGCATTCGAAATTAGAGCATATGGAACAACTCCTGCTGGTAATACATACCTTTGGAGAACTCGTCCTAACACAGCTCTGACTGTTGAAAAGTCACTATCTGGCAACGGTGTATCTCAGCCGCAGAATTACGAGGATTGGATTACTACGTTCCGTATAGAAGTAAGTAATGCAAACAATGCAATCGGTGAATTAGTCAGATAGGCACAGGCTGCTGCTCAATCTGCTGCTGATAGCGCAGAATCAATTGATACGTATAGTAAGTCAGAGATTAATGGAATGTTTGCAGAAGTCAATAGCCTGTCAAATCTTAGGGCTAAATTTGAGGACAATGTTCTTACTCTTTATGATGAAAGCAAAGATCCAACAGATCCTGATTCTGGCTATGTTTTAAGTACTGTTGATAATATTGATACCCTAAATAAGCTGTCGGTTCTATACGAAACTGATAGTGATACCGGCATTTCTACTCTTTCATTTTATGATGGCGATTCTTAGGATGATAATAATCTAATTACCTCTGTCGAACTTTAGTTTATTCCAAGTGCATCTTGGCAAACGGATTTTGTAACTTAGATTAGTGCGAATATTGTCCAGCCAGCATTATCTTCTATGCAGTAGGATTTGTCTGATTTATCATCTTCTGTGGGAAATATTTCGAATACACTTCAAGATAATTACTATACCAAAGATGATGTTGATAAGATGCTTGACGATGTTAGCATTGACACAGAAGCATTTCATACTTTAGTGGTAAGTGATGCAACGATTTCTGATTTATCATCCGATATGTCTTCAGCAAAGACTGATATTACATCTATTAAAAATAATATTTCATCTATTAGAGAAGATATCACAAATGCTAATTAGAGAATGGGTGATATTGAAGATAGTGTTTCTGCTATTAGTGCAAGTGTTACCGCTCACAACGAATACGATATGACATTCGATGATGAGACGCATACGCTGAAGCTCTGGGAAAATACTGACCCAACACAGGAAGGTGCAATTCCAAAGACTGCTCTTGTGATTACTGGTGCTGGCGGCGGTGGTGGACAGACTGCTGGTTCTAACCTGGCTATTACAAGAATTACACCTGACACAATTACAGCAAAGAGCGATTCTGATTCTGTACTTATTCGCTATAACTTCTACTCTGCCCTTGCAGATGGAGATACAAACTCTATCACTGGTACTGCTGTTTGGCGTGTTGGAAGTACTACTGTCGCTACTGAAAATAATCTTGTCCAGGGTGATAAGAGTTTTAACATAAGGCCATATTTAAATGTTGGTTCTAATACTGTTACTCTCGCATTCACGGATAGTGAAGGGAGTGTCGCAACTAGAAGATGGTCTGTTACTCTTGTTAATTTTAATATTACAAGTTCGTTTGATGAGTTCCAGACATATGATGGCGATGTAACATTTAGATACACACCTAATGGTGCTATTGATAAAGTGATTCATTTCAAACTGGATGGTGTTGAACTTGGCACTGTTGCTAATTCAACCACTGCCCGTGCAATGAATTATATTATTGAAAAGCGTCCGCATGGTGCATATCTTCTTGATGTGTATATGACTGCTACAATTAACGATGAACCAGTAGAAAGCAATCATATATATAAGAGTATTGTATTTATTGACGAAGATAATACGATGCCAATTGTGTCCTGTTCTGTAACTGAGTTCACAGCAAAGCAATATGATACTACGGCTATTCAGTATCTCGTTTATGATCCACTGAGCAATCCAGCATCTGTTGTGTTATCTGTTAACGGAAGTGCGGTATCGACTGTTTCTGCCGACCGTTCTGCACAGACGTGGAGTTTCAAGACTGATGCTATAGGAAGCCAGACTCTTGCAATTAGCTGTACAAACAGAGTTGGCACCGCAAGTAAAACAATTACAGCCACTATTGAGGATATTGGAATAGAGGTATCTCCTATCACAGATAATCTCGTATTTGACTTTAATCCTTCTGGTATGTCAAATTACAGTTCGTCTAGAATATGGTCTGATGGAACTTACAGTATGACTGTAAGTGATAATTTTGATTGGGCGAATGGCGGTTATCAACTTGATTCAGATGGTGATACATACTTTTGTGTTAAGGCTGGTACGACAGCAAGCTTTAATGTGCCATTGTTTGGAGATGAGGCAAAGGCTACAGGCAAGAACTTTAAGTTCATTTATCGGACTAATAATGTCCGCAACTATGATGCTGTTGTTATGAGCTGTATGTCTAATGGTATTGGTCTTGAGATGAATGCTCAGACAGCTGTGCTTCACTCACAGCAGAACTCTATTGAATTGCCATATTGTGAAGACAATTTTATGGAGTTTGAGTTTAACATTCTTCCTTCTACTCACTTCAGAGAGATGGTTCTTTGGATTGATGCAATTCCAAGTAGAGTTAAGCTTTATGAGACGACAGATAGTTTTACGCAAATTCCAGTTGTTCCGATTACTATCGGTTCTCCAGATTGCGACGTATGGGTTTATAGGATGAAGTCTTATTCATCTTATCTTGAAGAGGATGAAATCCTGACAAACTTTATTGCTGATGCAAAGAATGCGGAGGAAATGATTGCGAGATACGAGCGCAACGACATCCTTAATGCTGCTGCTCAGCTCGACCCCGATTTGCTCGCCGAGAAATGTCCAGACCTTAGAGTCATTAAACTTGAGGCTCCGTATTTCACAAACGATAAAGATAACAAGGTATCTAATACTTCTGTTCAACAGATTTATAAGAATGGACGTGCTGTTGAGGATAACTGGACTGCCACTGGTGGAATCCATAAAGGACAGGGAACATCTTCTAACTACTATGGTGATTCAGCTCGCAACATCGATATTGATTTCCGTAAGGCATATAATGTTGAGGCTGGCACCGGATTCAGATATGGTGATGGTACGCTTCATGCAAAGTATGCTATGACTGATAACTCAGTTGAAGAGGCATATTTTAATATTAAGTTAAATGTTGCGTCATCAGAGAGTGCTAATAATGCTGTGATTGCAGATGAGTATAATACATTCAATCCTTATATTCGTCCTGCACGTCAGAGTAATCCGAAAGTTAGAGATACCATGGAGTTCCATCCGTGCGTTGTATTTATTAAAGAGTCTGACCCAGACACTTCAACTCACAGAGTGTTCCAAGATACCGATTGGCACTTCTATGGTTGCGGAGACTTCGGTAACTCAAAGAAAAATAATGGTGCCATGGGTATGACCGATGACCCAGATGAGTTTATCATGGAAATCAATAACAACATTAATGCGCAATGCAGATGGTTGTCTGATGACCTTTCTACTGAGACCTGGAATAGTAAGGGTTCATTCCAACTTCGTTATATTCAGGATGAAGATGATGTTGAAATGAATAACGCAGCTAAGGCTGTTTGGGCATCTAATCTTACATGGGTTGTGAATCAGTACAAAGCAGATGTGCTCGGACAGCTTGCAACACTTGACGCTGCCATTGAGAGCGCTTCTACGCCTGAAGCTATCACAAGTGCAACTGAAGCTCGTGACGCATATATGGATAGTTTTAAAGCTGAGTTTGAACAACATTTCCAGGCTGATAATCTTTGCTTTACATATCTGTTCACAGAACGGCACTTAATGATTGATAACCGTGCTAAGAACACATTCTGGCATTATGACCCGACCACGAAGCTTATTAGTTGTACGTTTGATTATGATAATGATACCGCTGAGGGCAATGATAATGAAGGTGGTCTGACTCTTCGGTATGGCCTTGAAGATACTGATACAATTGGTCAGAAAGATGTATATAATGCTGCTGATTCTTATATTTGGAAATTGATTAAGCACTTCTATCGTAACGAACTTGAAGATATGTATCTTGATCGTGAGAATGCTGGTGCATGGAGTGCCACACGTTTCCTTAATAAGATGGAGACATACCAGAACGTAAAGCCAGAGCGACTTTGGATTATGGATATGCAGCGTAAGTATCTGCGTCCATATGAGGAAGGCGGTATTACCGAGGCTACAGATGATAAGCCGAGTACAACGGCGTATCTTGAAATGATGCACGGTTCAAAGAAGCATCAGCGTCGCCAGTTCGAAAAATATCAGGAGCGTTATATTGCATCTAAGTATGTCGGAACAACTGCCACATCGGATGTTCTTACACTTAGAACATATACCCCGACAGAATGGAGTGGCGTTGCTCCTTCTACAACGTTCCATATAACTCCTTACGCAGATACTTATATTGTTGTTAGATATGGTTCTGCTCAGGTACAAAAGAGAGCTAAGCGTGGACAGTCATACGAGATTTCTGCACCGCCTAATACAGCATTAAATGATACTGAGACATATTGCTATAACGCATCAATGCTTCAGAGTCTTGGAGACCTTTCCGCTTTCTATCCTGGTTATGTCAACCTTGCAGGCGGAATAAAACTAAGAGACCTTTTGATTGGTAATGGGACTGAAGGATATAGTAATACCAACTTTAATGCTTTAAGCGTTTCGAGCAATCCACTTCTTGAACAGCTTAATCTTCAGAATTTGCCAAATCTTGCGACATCAATTAATGTTGAATCCTGTGTTAATATGACATAGTTCTTAGCGGATGGTTCTGCTATTACTGGTGTCGTTCTTCCTACTGGTGGAAAGCTTAATACATTAACGCTTCCAGGGACTATCACATCAATTACGGCAAAGAGTTTAAATTATTTAACGTCTATATCTATCGATAGTTATAATAATATTATGTCTCTAGTGATTGAGAACTCTCCGTCTGTTGATTCGTTAACATTCGTGACGCAGAGTCCAAGACTTGCTACGGCGAGATTGCTTGGCGTAGATTGGACTCTTTCTGATGATAGTGTTCTTGAACGTCTATATGGAATGACTGGCCTTGATGAAAACCATAACTCTACACCACGAGCAGTGTTAACAGGTGAGGTTCATGTTGATACAATTCGTGAGCGCAATCTTGCGAAGTATCAAGAGGTGTGGCCGAATTTGATAATCACCTATGATAATTTAATTCGTCAGTTCACTGTTTCATTCTATAATGCAGAGGATGCCGAGGGCAACAATGAGCTTCTCGATGTGCAGTATGTAGATGTTAACAGTTATCCAGAAGACCCAACTACAAGAGAGGCAAATCCAATTACGCCAACTCTTGACCCGACAATAAGTACTGTATATACATTTACAGGATGGGATCGCGCTCTCGGTGCTGTTACTGGCAATCAGTCTTATACCGCTGTGTATTCAGAAGCTCTAAGAACATATACTGTTACTTATTCTGATGGACATGGAACAATTCTTCAGCGTACAACCAATTGTCCATATGGTTCTTACGTACCATATATTGGTGCAAGCGGCGAGTATAATTCAAATATGAATATTGCTGTTACTGGTGATACATTTACAGCAGCAGCAGAAGCGAAACAATCAATTATTCCTACGTATACAAGTGGTGAGGCGGCTAATACATTCTGTTTGTTTAGAGAGTGGGATAAGTCTGGATATGTAAGTGGTTATTCTGATACTAAGCAAACCATTATTGGAGATAAGGTTATTACAGCTTTATATGATACTTTCCAGTATTCATCAAGCGGTAATACCAATTCATTTACAGACAGCTCTGGTAACTATAAATCACTAAATTAGTTAACACCAGTTGAGATATATGCAATGAAGCGCCTTGAGGAATCACATGCTATTGTTGTGAACAATGGCAATGATAATGATGATGATGACTTTGTTGCAATTGGCGACTCATTGTCTATTGCAATGGGTAATGATATTGATTATGAAGATGTTGAAAGCCATACATTCATTCCGTTTTCAACCCCGCTTATTCTTAATGGTTCCACCAAAGTCGATTGTTCCACAATTCCAGAGCATTCTGCTTATGCTAATTTCTTGTCTGAGGATAGAGATTTTGTATTTGCTATTGAATACACATTAAACGATTAGACTGGAAGTGGTTCTGCACTTCTCTCCTGTTTTGACGATTTCACAAAAACTGGATTACAAATTTCGTCTAGTTAGATTAACTGGTTTGGAACGACATAGAGCGGTGTATCTGTTGGTTCCAGAGATATTATTATACTTCGTCATAAGAAAGGCGATAAGAAGCTGTATGTCTATACTGGCAATCTTAGTGGTTTGTCTGTTAATTATGTAGAGGTTAATAATAATACAACAGTTACAACTGTGGCAAATGATTTGGTTATTGGTGCTGCAAAATATAAGAGCGGTAATTCTTATAATTATGATAACTATGCCACAGGAACTGTATACTGGGCTAAGATTTGGATGGCAGACCTTGGAGATATTGCGTGTAGAGACCTTGCGGCATGGACTCATGAGACTATGAGTTTTAGAGTCGCAAAGTATAAGGGTTATTATAAGCCTACGCAAGAAAAAGCATTGTTTACTTTCCTGGCCGATACTCTTCTTCCGTTTAAGAGGGTTTATGGAAATTATAATTGGCCACAAGCTACACTTAATCAGTATTTACAGCGGCGTATATTCTTTGCTCTTCCTGTACAGTATCAGGCATTAATTGCAATGACACATCTGTACTCATGGGATGGTTATACAAGTTATACAATTAGAGATACGACTGTTTATCAAAAGCTTGAGAAAACTACCCCATCTGATGCATTTATATTTATTCCTTGTGCGATTGAGGTTGGAGCATCTGATGATGATCAGCTTAACAAGGAATGTAATGGTGTTATTAAATTTATGACTGGTAACAATTTAATCGGAAGATATTCTGATGGATATGGTGATAGCTATTGGACAAGGTCTTGTTCGACGTATTCTCAAAGCATCGGGTATGTTTATACCGTCGATTATGTGTATAGCACAGATTCTGCTTCAATTAGCTATTGGACAAGTTACTCGAATTCAGATGCAATAAGAATCATGTTCTCAATTTAATTTATAGGGGCGGATATCCGCCCCTTTTTAAAGGAGATAAATGTTTTACAAAGTTATAAAAGATGGCAAGGTTTTGGATGTTATCGACCGTATTGTTTATGTAAGATACAGCAAAAGGCACGATGACGTTCATATATGCGAGCCTGAGAATTCTAATGCTTTCCTGTCTTCTGATAAAAGTAAGTGTTGGCGTGTACAGTCGATGAAACCTTGTGAAAAAGAATTTGATACTGTCGTCGTAAGACAAATCACAGAGCAAGAGTATACACAACTTAAGGCATTGACATTGCACACACCAGAGGAAATCATTGATGCTTATACGCTTGCATTAGTTATGGGAGGTGTGATATGAGCGAGTTTGTTGAAAGTTTAAAGCGATTATTTGACACAGGAAAAATGTCTCATGAAATGATTAAAACTCTTTTTACAAAAGGAAAAATCTCAAGCTCAGAATTTGTTTATATCACAGCTAAGGAGAATAAATTATAATGTACACAATAATTATTAGTGCAAATAATACGCTTGATAAGACTGTAGTAGAGCGGATTATGTGTAAGAGCAAGCTTGTGAATCATCTTCATTTTCTTGTGCCTCAGATGTATGGCGAAATAGATATGAATGGATTTACTGCTGTTTTAGAATATCGGCTCCCGGCAAGTGGTGCTTATCACTCAGAAATTCTTTCTGTGTAGCCAAACATATATAAGGATGAATATCTGGAATATCGTCTGCCGTTTGATACAAACCTTACGGCTGAGGCAGGTGATATTGAATTAACTCTTACATTTTCCAAGGCTGTTATTAATGAAGACGGAACTTCTACGCAGTATGTAAGGAAGACGCTTCCAACTAATATAACCATTACACCTATTGCAACTTGGTCTGACTTGATTCCAGATGCTGCTCTCACCGCTCTTGATCAGCGTATTATTGCGCTTAATCTTGCACAAGAACAGCTTGCTCAGCTTGCACAGATGCTTAACACTGGAAAGGCAGATAATATTGTTATTGAGGGCGATCAGCTCCAGCTTACTTCTAATGGAGAAAAGATTGGTGATGCTGTTACTGTCAATCAGACTTTCAATATTAATACAAACGGCGAGTTGAAGGTGGTGGAAATCTAATGGCAACTGAAGAATCCGCTAAATTAGGTTATGGTAATTATGAGCGGGTAAATCCAGCAGTTGGCTAGGGGAAACTGGATGCTAGAGATTTGGTCATCACGAAGGATACATCTGAGTTTATTTATATTCGTGATGACCTGTCTCGGCAGGTGATACGGCCAAGGCTTAGATGCTTTGATGATATCTTCACCGCAATAAATGAATTAAACAAGTCTCAAGATACCTATGCTGGCCAGTTCGTTTGTATTAAAAATGAACATGGTGATTATGAACCTTATATGGTTCAACAAGGGACTTAGATTTTTGAAGTACGGCCTATGATTACTCAGCAAGAGCCAGCTGCTGGTATATCATGGGTTCGTTTTTGATGGAGACATAAATGGCTAATGTAAGTTTTTACTATGGAACCAAAGCGAACTATAACTCGCTTCAAACTAAAAATGCCGATACCCTGTACTTCATCACTGATACGCTTCAGTTGTTTAAAGGCACTGACGAGTATACGAAGTAGATGGAATTTGTCTCCCAACTTCCTGTTAATGGAGAGGCAAGACAAGGTATTTTATATATCCTCGCATCTGATTTTTCTGCATACAGATATACTGGGTCTGCATATCAGAAATTATTTCTTGGTTACGTACAGCAAATTCCAGAGTCTTCTCCAACTCATGATACCGTTCCAACGACAAAAGCCGTTGCTGATTACGTAAATGCAAAGATTGCAAGTGTAACTGGATTACAAGGTGAATATGTTGAAAATGTTTCATATTCAAATGGGAATTTGACAGTTGTAAAGGATGGAGCTTCAACTACGACACAGCTTGCTGGCGTTGCTCATAATGTAACGTATAACACTCAAACGCAGGTGTTATCTATTCCAATGTTTGGAAGTTCTAATGACCTGGAGATTAGTTTTACACAATTGTCAACTATTTCTGGTGGTTCTTATAATCCAGAGACTCAAAACATAGAACTTGTTCTTGCAAATGGTACAACAATTGAAATTCCAATTGGTTCATTAATTGACGTATATACAGGTCTTGCGACTTAGACCGCTACTGTTACTGTGAGCCAAGATAATAAAATCTCTGTTGATGTGCGAGTATCTGCAACTGCAAATAATGCTATTACTATAGAGCAGGATGGATTATACGTTTAGCTCCCAGATGCTTACACTAAAGCGCAGTAGGATGAGCTGTTTGGGGTTGTTAATGCTACTATTAATAATCATATTAACAATGATGATATTCATGTAACAACTGCAGAAAAGGCTTCCTGGAATGCAAAGATTTCAAATTCACAATTAACTGCCGCTGTTACAAATGCAATTTCTACGGCTGCTGCTGATGCGACTACAAAAGCTGAACAGGCTCTTACAGACGCAAAGTCATATGCAGACGGATTAAACAATTAGGCTATAAACAGAATATCTGTGGTTGAGCGTGCTGTAATTTGGAATACAATTCAGTCTGAATAAGGAGGTTGTATATGGCAAACCTCTCATTATTTGAAGTAACTCAATCACAATTAAATTCTGTGCCGATTGCAAATGGGCAACTAATTGTATGCACAGATACTGGTAATTTTTATCGTGATTTAGAAAACACACGTATCGCACTTGGGAATAGTGTTGAGAAGGTTACATCTCTTCCACTTGCCCCAATCATTGATAAGATATATTTGTTAACAACAAGTCATTCACTTTGGTATTTTAACGATGAATGGATACAGGTTTCTAATAAAGCGCTCATTGTACAGGTCGCTGCTTATAGTTAGCTCCCAGCTGTTGGAAGTGAAAGTTGTTTGTATGTTGTAAAAAACCTAAATAAAACATATCGTTGGGATGATGCAGACAATAGATACTATTGTGTCGGAAGTGATTACAACGATATTAATGTTATTGATGGAGGTACCGCCTAATGGCAGATAATAGCGCAAAGCTTGGATATGGTACATACGACTAGATCCTTGCTAAAATTCAAAGCGGAGTTTTAGACGAACGTGATATCGTTTTTACGTCTGATACCTCCGAGATTTTATATATTACTGATTCAAAAGTTCCACAGGTCATGAGGGCGAGACTTCAAACTTTTGAGAATATTGACTCTGCGGTTAACACTTTGAATCATCAATCTGAAACTTATCCTGGTCAATTAATCGGGATTAAAAATGCGAGCGGTGATTATGACCCATATACAGTATGGAAACATGGGACTACATATTCTGTGCGTAGGGTTCCCATTGCATCAGAAGTCGAAAGTTTGGAAGAAAAAACCGATGAACATATTGATGATGCTGTAAGGCATATTACCGACGAAGAAAGAGCTGGTTGGAATAGTAAGGTTGAAAAGCGTGAACTTGTTGCGTTCGAAAATCACATTAGTAATAATGATATTCATACGACCGTTGATGAGAGGAATTTATACGAAGCACACATTCAAGACAATAATATTCATATAACACCAGATGATAAAACAAAATATAACGAGCATATTAATGATTCGTTAATTCACGTTACCGCTGGAGATAAAAATAAATGGAATTCAAATGGAACAAATTACACATCAACAGAAAGCTTTTACGCCGACCTTGAGACACATAATGTGGCAGACGCAATTCATGTTTATTTCCCAGCTTCTGTCATCAGCGCAATAACAAATAATAAAATTACTTCAGCTTGTTATGGTTTGATGTGTAGGACGGCTAATACTCGTTATGACCTTACGCTATATGCAGATGGCTACATGATTTATATGGTTCGTATGGATGAGAACGGCAATGTAAGTCGTGTATCTAGAGCGACGCTTTCTACTGTTTCGTGAGGTGATTAATGGCTAACACAACATTAAACACTATATTAATCTTAAGGAATGGAACAGCGGCTGAATGGGCTAATACTTCTGTTATTCTTATGAAGGGCGAAATGGCCGTTGAATTTCAGACTAGTTAGAATGGAGAAATCAGTGGTTCGCCAAAGCTTAAAGTTGGTGATGGTGAAAGTGCCTATGTTGATCTTCCATATGTCGGTCTAACTGAGTCAGAAATTAATACTGTTATTAGCACTGCAATTGGCGATTTAAGAAACTTTTCAAAAGTTAAAGTCAATAGCACTGATATTCAACCAGCATCTTATACAGATACATTGACACTTTCTGCTGGTGACAATGTTACACTTACACCGAATGCTTCAACTAAGACAATTAGTATTTCTGCCACAGACACAACATATGAGAATGCAACTTCCGGTAAGGCTGGATTAATGTCTGGCACTGATAAAGGAAATCTTGATTAGGCAGTTACAAAGTTGTCTGGGATTGCGAATGGTGCACAGGTAAACGTAATTGAAACGGTTAAGAAAAATGGAACAGCTTTAACTGTGACCAATAAAGCTGTTGATATTTCAGTTCCGACTAAAACTAGTGACATTTCGAATGATAGCGGATTTATTACTAAAGCTGTTAATGATTTAACTAATTATTATAAGAAGTCGGAAACGTATACGCAAACTGAAATCGACAACAAAATCAGTGCGATTCCAAAGTTTGCTATTTAGGTAGTATAGTCTCTCCCGACTTCAAATATTTCAGCGACGACTGTATACCTTGTTTCAACCGGAAGCGAAACAAACAATTTATATACCGAGTATATTTATGTTAATAATAAGTGGGAAATTCTTGGAACACAAAAGCTTGATCTAAGTCCATATGTTAAATCAACGGATCTTGCCGCTGTTGCTACAAGCGGTAGTTACGCCGATTTAATCGATGAGCCGACTAAGCTAAGTGAATTCACTAATGATAAAAACTTCCCGTCTGATGCGAACTATGTCCACACAGATAATAATTATACCACAACAGAAAAGAATAAGCTTGGCGGTATAGCAGAAGGTGCACAGGTAAATAAGATTGAGTCGGTCAAAGTTGAAGGAACTGCTCTTTCAATCTCAAATAAATAGGTCAACATTACGAAGGAATCTCTTGGTTTAGATAATGTTGATAATACTGCCGATGCCGACAAGACGGTTGGCAAAGCTACAATGCTTGAGACCGCTAGGACGATTGATGGTGTATCCTTTAATGGGACTGCAAATATTATTCATTACGGAACCTGTAGCACAGCTGCTGGTTCTAATCCAAAAACTGTTGATTGCACTGGATTTATCCTTGATACAGGAGCCATTATTTATGTGCGATTCACAGCAACTAATACCGTTGCTGTTGGAACGCTTACTTTAAATGTTAATGGTACTGGCGCTAAGAGTGTTAAGTATAGAAATGCAAACCTTAGTTAGCCTGGTATTATTGCGGCAAACAGAACGTATTGTTTTGTATATGATGGGACTAGCTATCAGATTGTTGGCGATCTTGATTCCAATAGTACATATACAAATATGAGTCTGGGTAATGGATATGGTACATGCGCTACCGATGGAGCAACCGCCACAAAAGTTGTTACTCTCTCAGGTTACTCTCTTTTAGTCGGTGGCGTTGTCGCTGTAAAATTTACAAATGCGGTTCCCGCAAACGCCACTATGAATATTAATTCAAAGGGTGCTAAGAGCATTTATTATCATGGTGCGGCTATTACTGCGAATATCATCCAGGCTGGCGATATTGCAACATTTATTTATAACGGGACACAATATGACCTTCTTGCGATAGATAGAGTCGCAAAGGAAACAATCACTGGATTATAGTTGTCTGGTCGAACACTTACTATAACCAAAGGTGATGGAAGTACAAGTACACTTACAACACAGGATACGACATATGATATTGCGACCTCTTCTGTCGCTGGCTTAGTAAAATCAGCAACGGGTACTAACCAGGTTGCAGTAAATTCAACAACCGGAGTAATGTCATTCAGCGCTGTTTAGACAGACACATTTGTTCAAGGTGTTAACACGCTGATTTTAAATGGCGGAGGGGCTTCTTAATTGGAGTCCCTCTCCAATTTTTTAAGGAGTCTCACGTAAATGACAGACAATACTATTAATGTGAAAATTAGAGAAGCATATGACACAGAGACAAACTGGAATTCGAAAAATCCAGTGCTACTTTAGGGTCAGATTGCAATCTCTTCAGATAAACACGGGATGTATAAAGTTGGTGACGGGGCTAAAACATGGCAACAACTTGACTATGCATCCCATCCAGCCTCTGATGTCTATTCATGGGCAAAGGCTTAGACGAAGCCAAGCTATACAAAAAGCGAAGTCGGACTGGGTAATGTAGATAATACAAGCGATGCGAACAAGCCAATATCTACCGCAACTCAAGCGGCTCTTGATGTCAAACAGGCTACTATAACCGGAGCCGCAACAACAATTACTGGAAGTAATTTAACTGCAAGCCGTGCTTTGGTATCTAATTCTTCTGGTAAAGTCGCAGTCTCGGCAGTTACATCTACAGAGTTAGGTTATCTCGATGGAGTAACAAGTGCAATTCAAACTCAGCTCAATGGTAAACAAGCGACAATTACAGGTGGAGCGACAACCATTACATCCAACAATCTGACTGCGAGCCGTGCTCTTGTATCAGATTCAAGCGGTAAGGTGGCGGTCTCTGCTGTAACAAGTACCGAGCTTGGATATCTTGATGGTGTTACTTCTGCTATTCAGAATCAACTTGACGGTAAATCTCCTCTTGCTGGTTCTTCGTCGTTAAATACAGTTGCAAATAATGTAACATTTGGTGATTCTGGTTTTTATATTGCAACATCTAAAATCACTAGTGGGACTGGCAAGGCTGTTGGTTGGTATCGTTTGTTTTCTATAGGTGGTTATGCAAGTGGAACAATATACTCTCGTGGTGGGTATAACACTGGATGGCCTACAAATGCCGTTTGCGCATTTTCCACTTC